>Ga0187891_1000168_pt1 | contig 69644 bp, 53 predicted proteins | sample June2016WEW_21_4_FD_132990 | JGI IMG/M metagenome (GOLD analysis project Ga0187891, IMG submission 132990) | Peatland microbial communities from SPRUCE experiment site at the Marcell Experimental Forest, Minnesota, USA - June2016WEW_21_40 | ecosystem: Environmental > Terrestrial > Soil >... | reverse complement strand
GCCAACACGTCTGCGGACGTATACGCGGACAGCGCGTATCGCTCGGCCGCGACCGAGGCGAAGCTCAAGGTGCGCGGCTTGCGCAGTCGCATTCATCAGCGTGCGAGCCGCAATCATACGCTATCGAAAGCACAGGAGAACGCCAACCACCAGAAAAGCAAAGTTCGGGCTCGCGTCGAGCACGTGTTCGGTGCTCAGCAAACATCGCCGGGTGGTCGGATTGTACGGACGATCGGTATCGTGCGAGCGGAAGCCAAGATCGGCCTGCAGAACCTCGCCTACAACATCCGCCGGCTTGTGACGCTGGAGCGGATCGTGGCCGCGGCATAACGGAGAAGTCCGGCTGAAGGGCCCTGAACAGGGCACCTGCCGCAAAAAGCGGAGACGCATTCGCGCCAAATCAACAGTAGAAATGATCGTCGCGCCGCAGGGGCGGTCGAGCCAACGACAAAATCGTCATTGTTCGAGGTTCCCTTGGGTCGTTTGCTCCTGACGCCGGCACTCCCTTCTGTTTGAAGTGTCACCAGCGGCGTGAATTTCACCTAAAGCCAACGGTTTGAATTTCCCTATGATGTACCGAGCGCCTCCAGCCCCGATCCGATCAAGGATGCCACCGCGCTCGGGCCAATCAAGGCCAAGCCCTGCGGGTGGCCGCGAAAGACGCGGCCAGCCTTGACAGGCCCTGCGCGCGGCGGCTGCCAGATTTGGCGGTCGGGACGGAAGAATGCTCGCGGCGCGGGTCGAGCCAAAGAATGGACCCTAAGAGAACAAGAAAACTGGCAATTTCAAACCGCTGGTTTTAAGCCAATTTCAGGCTGCTGTTGACATGAAGAGAAAGGCGGTCACCTCGACCTTGCCCGCGTGGTCCATGTAGGGCCACCAATGGCCGATGGTGTACATGAGGTTGGCCTTCGCCTCAGCGAAGATGGCGCTCGGAGGTCGACCTCTCAGCGTCCGCGGAGCTGCTCGAGGACTCGGCATCCGCCAAAGTCGTTGTTGTTGTCACCTTGGGCTTCCACGGCTTGGGGCCTTGGTCCGCTGTTGCGCATGCGCAACACGACCGGCCTTTGTTAGGGCCGAAGGAACTGTATTCCTTGCATCCCGACCACGCCATTTCAGCAGACCGACCAATAGGGCTCTTATTCGCCGAGCACCGTCCACTCGCGACGGATACGGGCGGAGCAAGCGGCGAGTTGCTCGGGGCGAAACGGCATAATCAATGGGGCGATTCGCGTCTTCATAAATTGTATCAATGATGGCCCTAAAACAGGCGCCGCGATTTTCGCTTTATATTCCGGCGAATTTACAAAATGCAACAACAACGCCTCAAGATTTGGCAATCCGATTGTTTGCCTTACCACGGTTTCGTTTTCGGACTCACGGTTAAGAAGCACTCTGTAGCACGCCTTCACCATATCGGCTGTGACCATGCTGCTTTCCTTGCTTTGACCCTGTCCGATTTCGGTTATGCAGTATAATCAGCTCGGAATTTAGCCGACTTCGGCCAGAGCAACGATTCCGATGGAGAAGATCGAGGCTGGAGTTCTTCCAGCGACGGCACCTCCCAGTGTCGGCCGCCGCGCCGGGTTTGCCCTCGGCACGCTATTGCTCGCTGAAAGTAGAGGCCGGCGCCTGGGCCCGCGCACGTCGATCATCTTCGTTCGGAATTCCCGAACGACGACCGTCCGGCCGCCAGACTTTATACCAATCGCCCGCCAACAGGATGGCCTTCAGACGATCCGCGCTTTGCGCCCAGGTGACCCAAGGCATGCCCTCCGAATGAGGGTGGCGATTTTGTGCCCGAAGTTTCAGCCATTCGGTGACGGCATCGGCAAGCGCCTCGGGCGTGCGGCCTTCGAAGAAGCGGGCATGCTGGCCGGCGATTTCGCGAAACACCGGAATATCGCGCGCTAGGATCGGCAATTTACGTTGCGCGGCCTCGATCAGCGGCAATCCGAAGCCCTCGCCTTCGGAAGCGGCGATCAGGCAGGTGCATGCGCCGTATATCCGCTCCAAGTCCGCGTCATTAACGTCCTCCAGCCAAAATAACAGGCTGCCCAATTTCGGGTGATGGCGCAGTTTTTCGAGCAGCTCCTCAACCATCCAGCCCGGCTTGCCGACAATCACCAGGCGCACGTCCTGTCCGCTGTCCCAAAGCCTTTCAAAAGCGGCAAGGACTTGGGCGTGGCCCTTGCGCGGCTCGATGGTGCCGACGGTCAGAAAACTGGGCCCGCTGCCGAGCGCAGTCAGTGCCGCTTGGGAGGCTTTGGAAAGTTCGACGTGCGCAGCGGAAACAGTGAGGTCTGCCCCGTTATGCGACCACCCGATACCGAGCGGCCGCAACCGCGACACGGCGCTTTGTGCAAGCCAGTCGACGTACTGATCGGCCACCGTGCGCGACACGCATATAACGCCGTCAGACTGGGAGACAACAGAGAGCCACTTATGGTGGCCCTCAGTGGACCCGGCGCGAAAATAATCGGGGAATTGGATCGGCAGCAAATCGTGGACCACAAAATAGATCTTCACCCCGAGATCGCGCAGGTGCGGATAATAAAGCCGGTTTCTGGCGACGACATGGTGCTGCAAGTCCAAGCCGAGAAAGATGTCGCCGCGTCGGGCATCGATAAAACGCTCTTCCAGCACGGTCTGGTCCAGCTGCAAAAAGCTTTGCGTGAATTTCTTGGCATAGCGATAGCCGGGCCTTTCCGGCGTTCCGTAAACCGGCTCGACGACATAGCCTGCAGGCGGGTTTTCCAGGAGCTGCTTGAGGATGCTGCGCGTCACGCGCTGCACGCCGGTATTGGCATCGTGCTGGCTGAGCTCGGAGACATCGACAAACAGTATTTTTTCGGCGCGGGGCTCGGGGTGGTTTTGCGCGATCGCCATCGCTGTGGACATAACCGCGGATCGCCTGAACAGCTTTTTGCGGAGAATTTGCGCTGTGGATGTAATCAAATCGCTGTAGACAAAAGTGCTGCGCGTCGGCGTTGCCGCAGCGGCATGGAATCTCTCGAACGCCTTGATCGCGCGTCTGGCGCTCTCATCCCAGGAGAATAGCCGCGTCTGCTGTAGTTGCCGGGCGATCAGGTCGGCGCGGAATTCATCGTCGGCCAGGACGCGTTGCAGTTTGTCGGCAATATCGTCAACCGAGTTCGGATCGAACAGGGCCGCCTGTGATCCGACAACCTCGGGGATGCTGGTCGAATTCGACGCGATGACCGGCGCCCCGCACTGCATCGCCTCGAGCGCCGGCAAGCCGAATCCTTCGTAGAAGCTCGGAAACACAAACGCGCGGCAAATATTGTAGAGCCGCGCCAGCTCGTCGTCGTCGATGTACCCGGCGTAAACCACTTCATCTTGTTCAAGGCCGAAACGACGCGCTGTCCGCCTTAGCCCATCGACCTCGCCGGTGTGCGTCTTGCCGATAACCAGAATCTGAAATCGCCTCCGCAATTCCGGTGGCAGGCGCGCAAACGCCTGCATCAGGCCGGCGACGTTCTTGCGCTTTTCTCCGGGGCTACCGACCCAGCAGATGAAGGGCCTTTCCAGGCCGTGAGCTTGCATGATGCTGCGGCGTTCGGCGGCCGGCAGATCGATGCGCTTGAACCGCGCGTCTGCCGCGCCGCCGATGTTGACGACTTTGGCGGGCTCCAGCTGCAGAAGCGAGATTGCCTCCTCACAGGAAAATTGCGAAATGCCCAGCCAAAGGTCGGCGCGGCGAAAGGAGTCCAGCTTGGCTGCGTAATATCCGCGAAATGCGGGATGCGGCAGCGGGGCGGTCAAAGGGATCAGATCATAAAGGGTGACGGCAGTCGGCAGTCGAGCAAATACCCCGATGCTGGTCACCGCGTCGTCGCCGAAGCCTTCGAACAGGCTGCTGACGTGCACCATGTCCGGCTCCAGGCTCGCCAGAAAGGCTTCGCGAATGCGTTCGGCGATTTGCCGCCGCAACGCGTTGCCGGTATCGACCCCGACCGGCGCGGGCGCCAACCAGACCCGGATATTGTCCTGAGGCAAAAGCGGATCGAAAGCAGCGCGAATCGGCTCGATCGTATCGGGGAACAAGCCGCTGAGCGCGAGCAGCACCTCATGGTCCGCGCGATTTGCGACGATGGCTTGGGCGAGCGCCAGCGTATAGCGCCCGATACCGCGAAATCGGCTCGCGGTCTGCGCACCCTGGAGATCTAAGACAATCCGCATCTCGCGTTCGCTACGGTCCTGCTGCCTATTGACTGTGTTTGAGCGCCTTCATGAGGTCCAGATAGACCCGAAGAGCCCGCGGCGTCAGGTCGGCCGCGCCGATGCGCGTCGCGCGCACCGGTATCGCTTGATACCGGTCCTCGCGTGCCCTGCGCACGGCCGCGCGCAGCCGCCGGTCCAGCAAGGGAATCCGTGCCAGAGACTGCTTGACAAGCGCGTCCAGGTGCGGCCGGCCGGCGATGCGCGTGTGGGCACGGAACATCGCCTGGCGCACGAGGCTACGGAACCATCCCGCCATCTTAACGACCGCGAGACCGAGATGCCGGCAACGAGCCTATGCACAGCAGCCAGGTCGCCACGCGACGAGCGGGGAATTCGAGTCCCCGAACGCTGAACCGCGTCGATGATTCTTTCGAACTTCGCTGCAACATTGGGACACGATGCATGCGCAACAGCCTTCAACGGCCCGGCTCCTGCCGGGAAGGCGCGCCGTTTGTTAATTCACGTTCGTTTCAGCGTGTCAACGCTGTCCCCGCTCCGTTTTCCCGGGCCGCGTGGATCATCTAGGGCGAGCTGCGACGTAACTGCACCAATGTGCAGCGCCCCTTGTCGCAAGTGCTTCTCATAAAGCAATTATGGAAGTGGCGAGACTTAGCTAAAGTGTTGATCGACGCCTCGATTCTGCTCGCGGCAAATGGGTTGACTTTGCTTGCGCGCCGCCTGTTAGTCGGCTACTTTAGCGCGAGCGGTTTTATGTTTGGAGTCTATTCTTGGTCGCTCCCAAGCGCTTCGTGCCGAGCGCAACGTGGTATCTGCGTGGGCTTTGGGCGTGGATCACTCTCAAGCCCGGTTCGCGCCCGCGCCGGACCGCGGGAAAACTCCTCCAGATTGTGGCAAGATTCGTTCTCGCCCGGCCGCTTCTCGCACGTTTCCTGGGGCCCCTGCTAACCAGCTTTCCAGGGCTGAAGCGCAGAATTTTTTTTCATTTTCCAGCGCACCCGGCATTGGCATTTATTATCAACGCCGAGCCTCCCTTCGGGGCGCTGTGGTCCGAACGGGAACGATTTGTGCATGCGAGACTTAAGGCTGCCCTCGAAAAAAGACCAAGTTGATGCGGCTTGTTATCGACCTGCAAGGTGCGCAGACTGACAGTCACAAGCGCGGCATCGGCCGCTATTCGCTGGCCCTTGCGCTGGCGCTTGCGCGCCGACGAGGGGAACATGAGCTCGTACTGGCCCTTAACGGACGGTTTCCCGATCGGATCGAACCGATCCGCGCCAGCTTCGATGGTCTTGTGCCGCAAGACCAGATTCGCATCTTCGACGTCCCCGGCCCTGTACGGGCCGACGATCCGCCCAATAAGGGGCGGCAGCGTAAGGCCGAATTGATCCGCGAGGCCTTCCTGGCAAGCCTCAATCCAGACGCGGTGCTGCTGACCAGCCTTTTCGAAGGCTATGTCGATGATGCGGTTACCTCGATTGGGCGCTTTGCCCAAGGGAGCTGGCTAACTGCAACCCTTCTCTACGACCTCATTCCCTTGGCCGTCCCGGAGAATGTTTTTGTTAATTCCACGCATAAGGCCTGGTACCTGGAAAAGATCGAGGATTTCAGACGAGCCGATACGTTTCTTGCCATCTCGGATCATTCCCGATTGGAAGGGATCGAACGACTGAATCTCAATAGCGCACGGGTGGCAAATATTTCCACAGCCGTGGAAAATTGTTTTCGCCCGCTCGATCTCTCGGCTTCGGCGCGGGCTGCTTGTCTGGCGACCTATGGGATCAAGCGACCTTTCCTGTTCTATGCGGGCGGGTTCGATGCGCGCAAGAATGTCGAACGGGCCGTCCGTGCCTTTACCCTGCTGCCTGTTGAATTGCGCAATCAATATCAATTCGTTCTCGCCGGAGAGTTGGCGGAAGCCGATAAGAATCGTCTTCAAGCGATAGCCGTGCAGGCTGGGCTTGAAACGGACGTTTGCGTATTTACCGGGCAAATCGATGACGACATATTGATCAAACTATACAATCTTTGCACTGCGTTCATTTTTCCGTCTTTACGGGAGGGGTTCGGTCTGCCGGCGCTTGAAGCCATGGCTTGCGGCGCCCCGACCATCGCCGCTCACACGTCGAGCATTCCTGAAGTTGTCGGACTTGAGGAAGCGCTGTTCGATCCGGAAAGCGAGGCCGACATAGCCCGTCTTCTTAGTAAGACACTTGCCGATGAAGCGTTCCGCGCCCGCTTGCGCGAGCGTGGTCTGGTGAGGGCGCAGAAATTTTCCTGGGACGAAACCGCTCGTCGCGCGCTCGACGCCATTGAGCGTGGAATGACTGACCCAAGGTCGATCCCGGCAATGCGACCAAGCCGCCCCCCACGCCTTGCTTTTGTTTCACCGCTGCCTCCCGCACGTACTGGCATCGCCGATTACAGCGCCGAACTTCTTCCCGCGTTGGCGCAGCATTACGAGATCGCATTGATCGTTGATCAAGAGACAGTCGATGTAGCAACAATCGGTATGGAATTCCCGATCCGCGATCCAGCGTGGCTGCGGGCGAACGCGGGATCGATCGATCGCGTCATTTATCAGATGGGCAATTCGCAGTTCCACGACTACATGCGCGAGCTGATGGTAGAGGTGCCAGGCATAGTCGTCTTACATGATTTTTTTCTTGGCGGGCTTTATAGTTGGGTTGAGCACACTGCCTTCTCCCGGGTTTGGAGCCAGGAGCTTTATCGCAGCCATGGCTATATGGCGGTGCGCGCCCGCTATCGGGATGCTGACGCCGCGAAAATGGACTATCCGGTCAATCTCGACATCGTGCAGACAGCGCAAGGCGTCATCGTCCACTCCGAACATGCGCGAATGCTTGCCAGCCAGTGGCTAGGCCATGGCTGGGCCGCGATTTGGAAAGTCATCCCGCATGTGCGGCAGCTGTCAACTCAATATTCCCGTCGGACGGCGCGACAGATGCTTGGCCTGCCGCAAGAAGCCTTCATTATTTGCTCGTTCGGATTCGTCGATCCGGTCAAGCTCAATCATGAGCTGGTCGAGGCCTTTGTGGCCTCTTCTCTGGCGCAAGACCCAAAGTGCATCCTCCTTTTTGTGGGGAAAAATCACGACGGGGATTATGGCGCGAAATTATTGGAAATCATTCGCAGCAATGGCCTCGCGGATCGTATCCGCATTACGGGTTGGGCAGATTCCGCACACTTCCGCCAGTATTTGGCTGCTGCGGACCTGGCAATTCAATTGCGCACTGGTTCGCGGGGTGAAACCTCCGGAACTGTGCTGGATTGCCTGGCCGCCGGGGTCCCTCTCATCGTCAACGCGCATGGCAGCGTGGCTGAGCTACCCGCTGATGCGGTCTGGATGCTGGACGATGAATTTTCGAACGCCGACCTGATCGCCGCGCTTGAAACGCTCTACAAAAATGCAGACAAACGCGATGCGTTAAGCCGCAAGGGTCGAGATATCATCGCAACGCGTCACGCTCCGGATAACTGCGCCAAGCAGTATGCCGAGGCGATTGAAGCCTTTTACGCTGCCGCCCGAACCGACCTGCTGGCATTGCTCAACGCCGTTGCCGTTTCACCGCCGCGCCCGGACGAAACCGGCTGTCGCGCCTTGGCTCAGGCCATCGCTCTTTCTTTGCCTACCAAGCGACCCGCCCGGCAATTGCTGCTCGACGTCTCGGCGACCTGCCGCAGCGAACTCAAAACCGGCATCGAGCGCGTAGCGCGGGCGCTGACGGTCGCCTTTCTGGCGAAGCCGCCGGAGGGCTTTCGCATCGAGCCGGTATATCTCAACGATGACGGCGGCGAGTGGCGCTACCGCTATGCGCGGCGCTTTACGCTCGACCTGTTGGGATGTCCGCCCGAAGCGCTCACCGACGAGGTCGCAGAGTTGCAGGCCGGCGATGTGCTGCTTGGGCTCGACAATTCCGGCCATAGGCTGATCGAAGCCGAGGCCGCCGGCCTATTCGCTAATTATCGTAATCGCGGCGTGTCCGTCTATTTCACGGTGCATGATCTATTGCCATTGAGCGCTCCGCAGTATTTTCCGCCGGCAAGCGATAAGGATTACGAAAAGTGGCTGCGCGCGGTGCTCAAAATGGATGGCGCGCTGTGTGTCTCCCGAACGGTTGCTCACGATCTGCGTGATTGGGCGGGCGTCTGGGGTCCGCCGCGCCGGCGGCCGTTCCGCATTGGTTGGTTTCACCATGGCGCCGACATCGAGCAAGCCGCCCCAACGCTGGGCCTGCCGAAGGGTGCCGCCCAAGATCTCGCTGTCTTTGTCAGCCGCCCGAGCTTTCTGATGGTCGGCACCATCGAGCCGCGCAAAGGGCATCTGCAAGTGCTCGATGCTTTCGACCAGCTCTGGAACCAAGGGCTGGATATTAATCTGATCATTACCGGCGCCGAAGGCTGGCGGGATCTTCGGCAAAACATGCGGCGCACCATCCCACAGATCGTGGCGCGGTTGCGATCCCATCCGGAATGGGGACGACGGCTGTTCTGGGTGAAGGGGCCCACCGACGAATATTTGGAAAAAATCTACGCCGCTTCTTCCTGTTTGATCGCAGCATCCGAGGGTGAGGGCTTCGGCCTGCCGCTTGTTGAAGCCGCGCGGCACAAGCTGCCGATCATGGCTCGCGACATTCCGGTGTTCCGGGAAGTGGCGGGCGAGCATGCGTTCTATTTCGCAGGAGAAAAGCCCGATGCCCTGGCGCATGCGGTCAAGGAATGGCTGACGCTCTATCACAGGGGCAAGCATCCGAAATCCGACACCATGCCCTGGATGGCCTGGGCGCAGAGCGTAGAGCGCCTGCAGAAAATCCTGCTGGGGGGCGACTGGTACGCCAGCATCCCCGCCAAAAACGCCGGCAGTATCGAAGGTCGGCAGGGCGAAGGGCGAGAAGAATTTGTAAACGATGAGCCAGAACTCACAGTCTAGATCCGGCCCTGAATATCCATTTACCTCTAGCGCCAACGCGCTGCGATTTCCACGCGCGGTTGGTGTCGGCCGAGCTTACGTTCGCGATATGGACCGGCCCATTGGTGCGTTACCCGCTGACTGACCCGTAGCCCCATCAGTGCGGTACGAGGTTCGACGCGCGAATGACAACGCGCTCGACCCCCAGCCCGAGCCGTCGGCCGTCCTTATTGATCCCGATTTCCTTTGGCGTGCGCGCGCGGTCGGTGTTGATGCGGAGCACGACTTTTCCGTCGATATCAATGCAAGCGGATGGAATGGCACCAGAAATTGTTTGCGGTCCGGAGCCGTGCGCCAAATCTAATTCAATCCCCCCAATTCGGCATTGGTTTGCTTCAAGCCAAATTGCTTGCGTGGGCGCCCTGGCAGAAAGCAGACCGCGAATCGACAGCTCGAAGCCAAGATCACGCGGGGCGCCGACGGAGAACAGCAAGGCGGCACGAGTAGCGGCGGTCCATTGCCCCCAGGACTCTGGTCCGGCCCAATGATCATCCATAAACGAGGCGCTGTTACCTCCCTGGGCGAGATTAATTACGAATTCATTGGATTGATCGAACGGAATACGGCGAACGCAGGAGCCGACGCCGCAAATCCACTCGCGAGCCAGATCGACCACATTCCATGTCCCGTTGTCGACGTCCACGCGGCAAAGACCTTCAGCGATGCCGCGCTTGGCGGCCCAGGCCTCAGCCCGTCGTTCGTAGTCGGGGGCGTTGGTATCGAAGAGATACCACCCGGGCGGCAGCACGCCGGAGTAACCGTTAATGGTCGGAAGATGTTTGGCCAAAGCAACCATGAGGGCGTCGACTTGTACGTCCGGCGGCTGATTGGGCTGAGCCGAAACGTAAAAAGTCCGACACTCCCGGGGAGCCCTGCTGACGGCAGCCAAATGCTGGTGCTCGAAGTTGCGGGACAAAAGTGCTTTCTGAGCGAGATTCACCTGCTCAATTGCCGCCAGTGTAAGCACCGCCATCAAAGCGCCCAATCTTGTGAGGCGCAACCACCTGCGGGGCTCCTGCAACGAAGATCGGGCAACCCGATCGAACGTCAATGCAATGGCCGTGACCGCGAACAGATTCGCCACCACCATGCCGCGATAGCCAACTCGAATCGCCTTGGCTCCAGGCACCACCGCATAGAAAACGTGGAACAAAGAAAAATTGTGGGCCTTAATAGTCAGAAGATAGAACAGGAGGCAAACACATACGCTGGCGATCACCAAAGCCCGAGATATTCGCCCAACATCGTTGAGCGGCCAAAATCCCGGGCGAAATGCAAGCACCACGGACCACGCCAGCAAGATTTGAACGACTGGGGTCAGTGCGACACTGACTTCGCCGTTGTCGAGACGGCTATCGCTGATCAGATGCAGCGAACGGATTAGGCCGCTCCAGACGAGGTTTTGGCTTCCGACATTGACGAGGTCGATCGGCGTTGCAGCATAGATCAGGTATTCACCGAAGCCACGCGCGGCACCAGTGGCCACGACCGGTCCATAGATCGCTGCGAATATCGAAAGCGCGGCAAGAAAGCTGATGCTTGCCACCAGCCCGAGGCCAAGCACCCGCGTCGGGCGCGCGCTCCACCAGGTCCGCACCTGCGGCCAAGCGACGAAAGCAGCGATCGGGGTGAAGATCAGCAGCCCAAGCCCGAAAAACCAGGCCATGTAGTAACCGGTCGAGAACAACAGTCCGTACAGGCCGGCGGCAAAGGCCGCGAGCAGGTAGGCGCGCGAAGGACGTCGGTGCACGTCACGCACGGCCAGCAAGCCGCAATAGACAATGACCGGGATACAGTAGACCGAAAAATGCTGAAGGTGATTCGACTTCAAATACAAATTGTTGGCGAACGTGAAGATCAGTGCTGCAAGTGACGCCAGGGGCACCGAGATATCGAGCCGCCGTAGGAACAAGTAAAGAAAGAGAAAGGCGATCGAAGACAAAACCACCGCAATCAACGAGACCGCGAGCATCGGCTCGGCGCCGAACAGGCGCAGCGGCGCGTAGATGAGCTGATCCAGCAGAAAGGCGTCGCTGTAGCCGAGCGTCCTGGTCTGGTTGAAGAAGAATGGCGGCGACAATAACGCGGTGCCGCCGTGCAGCCAGCGATAGACGTGCTCGTGAATGAAGGCGACAAAACGGGCATCGCCGCGATCGCCGAACACCAGATCGAAGTCCGAAAATATCTGCCAGCGAAAGAAGACGAGAAAACCGGCGATATAAAGCGTCAGCGGAAAGAGAATGCTTCCGATCCAAAGTGCGATCGGAGCGCTGGTTTTGCCTGAGGATGCTCGTGCCAGCGGCGTTACAGCCTGACGGCTCCATTGAAGGCTTAAATCGGCAGCAGATGTCTCGCTCATGCGCCAGTTCATGGCCTTTCGGGAGAGACCCATTTGCGCGCCCGCCAGATCGTCAGGCCGCTGCGCGAGAGCAGCACGATGCCGCCCAGGATCGTCACCGTGCCGAAGCAGAAAATCTGCATCGCGGTCGCGGCGATGATTCCGGTCGCCTGCTGGTAGCCGAACATGTGAAAGACGTGCGCGAACACCAATTGGTAGGTGCCCACATAACCAGGTGCGGTCGGCACCAAAGTGCTGAGCGATGCCAGACCGAGCAACATCAGGCTCTCCGGCGGCGACAGGCCGACGCCGAAGCTCCGCGCCACGCTGGCGAGCGCCGCGACCTCCAGGATCCACACTCCAATCGAGCACACTGCGACGATGATGGCGTGGCCGCGCAGCACCGAGGCGACACCGTCGATCAGCCGATCCCAGCGCATAGCGATGCCTTCCATCACGCCGAGCCGGCGCAAATCGATCCGCTGCGACAGCAGGATGAATATCAGCGCCGCGCCAAAGAGTATACTCGCTGCAGCGCCGACCAGAAGCACCCACGTCTTCTCAGGCGCTGCTAAGCGGGTGAGCAAAATCCAAGCAAAACCGATCCACAGCGCGCAAACCAGAACAACGCCATCACAGACCCGCTCGACGACGATGGTGCCCAAGGCGGTAAAGCGGCTCATATTGAAGACGCGGCGGGCGTAATCGGCGCGGAATAGCTCGCCGACCCGGCCGGGCAGGACGTAGTTGGCGGCAAATCCCGTCACCAGCGCCTCGGCGGCGTGCCGCCACTTCACGCTGCCGGTCGCGCGCAGCAGAATACCCCAGCGCAGGCAGCGCAGGCCGATGGCGGCGAGATAGACGGCGACGCCGGCGATCAGCCATTTGCCGTCCATCTCGCGCAGCGCCCGCGCGAGGTCGCCGGGATCGATGTGCCGCAGGGCGAGCCAAAGGAATACGCCGCCGATGACGACGCCGAGCCCGCCAAGAGCGGCACGCCGCCAGTTTCGGCCGGCAGACGAGGTTGGCCGCTCACGATCGCCGCTCGTCATCGTCCCGTTACCTGAAGCGAAACTTGAACACGTACCACAGCGCCTTCAGCCCGTCCTTCCAATTGATCTTCTTGCCTTCCGCGTAGGTGCGGCCGTAATAGCTGATGCCGAGTTCATAAATGCGCAAAGTGCGCTGACGGGCAATTTCGGCGCTCATTTCCACTTCGATGCCGAAATCGTTGGCGGTCAGCCGCAGCGAGCGCGCCACCTCGCGCGTCATCATCTTGTAGCACGTCTCGATGTCGGTCAGCGTCTGGTTGAAGACGATATTGAACAGCAATGAGATCAAACGGTTGGCGAAGTAATGATGGAAATACAGCGAGCGGTGCGGGCGGCCGTAGAAGCGGGAACCGAACACCACATCGGCGATCTTGCGCACCGCAATCAGATCATACATCGGCTGCCAGTCGCTCGGATCATATTCGAGATCGGCGTCCTGGATCACCAGGATGTCTCCGGTGAATGCGGCAAATCCGCTCTGCAGCCCACCACCTTTGCCTTTGTTACGCTCGTGGAAAATCGGGCGGATGGTGACGCGCGACGGCCCGGTGTCTTGGGCGAAAACGAGTTGGCCGTCGTCGTCGAGATCGACCGACGATCCGCCGCGGGCGCCGTCCGGGAAATTGGCTTTCAGCCATTCCCGCGTGCCGTCCTTCGAGCAGTCGTCGACGACGATGATTTCTTTGGCCACATTGGGCAAAGTTCGAGCGACAATACTCAGAATCGTGCCCAGCGTGTGGCGTTCGTTATAGACCGGAATGACGATCGACAGCAGCATGGCGAAGCTTGTCTGGACGATCCACTTGCAGTAGTCGATGATACGTTTAAAGCCGCTTCAAGATTCGACGTCGCCGGAAGCGAACGAGGTAAATTGAGTGGATAGTAGCTTGTGTTGCTGGCGCGCCTACGAAACGTATTCTGCTTGACTAGGGGGAGCATTCTCGTTGTTGTACTCTTCAACTACATCGTTCGTTGGTCCGATTTTTGTTATTTCTCCGTGCTTCAAGATGGCGCACTGAGAACAGAGCTCGGTAATCAGCGCGAGCTGGTGACTGGCAAGAACTAGAATATTCGAGCGTTGCACAAGGGCCAGCAGCCGACCCTCGGCTTTCTGCATGAATTCAGCATCGCCAGCGGAAATGCCTTCGTCAATGATTAGAATCTCGGGATCGACGCTGGTCACGAGTGAAAAGGTCAGTCGCGTACGCATTCCGACGGAGTATGTGCGAACCGGAAGGTTCAGAAAGTCACCGAGTTCTGAAAACGCGGCTATGTCGGAAAGTTTTGCGTCGATTTCCTTCAGCGACATGCCAAGATAAAGGCCGCCCATCCGAATATTGTCGAACCCGGTGGCGTCGCTGTTCATGCCGAGGCCAATCTCGAACATGGCGGCAACTTTGCCGGCGATCGTCACGGCGCCCTGCGTAGGCTCATAGATGCCGGCTAGAACTCGTAAAAGTGTGCTTTTGCCGGCTCCGTTGGGGCCGATGAGGCCGAGTCGATCCCCGCTCTTAAGATCGAGACAGATATTGGAAAGGGCGCGAACAATGACGGCTTTGTGGTCTCGACCCCCCAGAACGCCGCCGATCGAATAGCCGAGCGCAGCCTTCTTCAGGGATCTCGACGTGTTGTCGAAGATCGGGATATCAACGGTTGCATTGCTGACGACAATCGCTGCCATGACGCAATCTCGCTCAGACCCAATACGCTATACGTCGGCGATAACGACCGAAGAACAAGAGCGCGAAAATCCAACCCGCAATCGCCAGCCCTCCGGTTATCAACCAGCTTCGCGGATCGATCGGCGCATTGAGGAGAGGGGCCCGCACAACCTCCAGAAAATGATAGAAGGGATTGTAGTCGATGAAGGCGAAACGGCCACCGAGCTGCTTAGCCTGCCAGATGACAGGTGTCAGAAAGAAAAGGACACTCACGAGCGATTGGATAATTTGCGGAATATCACGGTATCGCGCCGAAAGTATTCCCGCCAGTAGTGCGATCCAGGTGCAATTGATGGTCACCAATGCAAAACCGGCGACGGCCAGAAGATAGCCCCACCCCGACCAGATTTCCATATATGCCATGACCACGATGAAGATGATGAAATTATGGAAGAAAATGATGATCGAACGCCAGCTCGAGCGGAGCATGTAGGTCAACAGCGGCCCAGGCACTTGCCGGATATAGCCGCTATCGTTGATAAAGACGGTGCTGCCTTCGGTAATCAGCGACGCAATATAAGTCCAAACGATTAAACCCACGGTAAAAAACGGAAAGTAATCGTGTATGTCCGTATGCATGATCTGCGCATAGAGAATACCGACCCCCAAGATCGTCATGCCCATACTCAGAGTGATCCAAAAGGGCCCGAGTAATGAACGACGATAGCGCAATTTAATATCTTGCACCCCCAAGTAGGCCCACAACTGCCATCGCGCGATCGAATCCATAAGATCGCGCCAGGCGGGACCAATCTGATACATCAGGATCTCCCAGTGGGTCGGTGCGCTGCGCCGTTTAGGGCGCCTTCGCCTATCAGATTCAAATGGGATTCTCCAGGCGAAAAAACGCTTTCGCAGGTGCGGAACTACCAGTCGGATCGCTCTCAGAAGCTGGCGTGAATGCGGGAGAAAGGTACATCGAACGTCGGGTCACGGTAGCGACGCCGTATAGCGAAGATCAGTTTTTCCATTGAACCATTCCATTGACCTGGATCCGCTTGGCCGAGCAGCCAACCCCGCCCCGCCGGATGCTTGATCTTGTCATGCCTACGCCCTGATTGCCAATTGCCGCTAAGCACTATACTTCGGTCGCAGGGGCGATACACTTCCGATCGCTGGGCCGCAATTCTTGATCGCCTGCTTGGCAAGGTATCGGGCAACTCGGCTAAGCAAAAAGCTGGCACGAGTATTTTGAGTGGATAGTGAGACTAGTATGCCAACCTCAGTGATTACCGGCGTTACCGGGCAAGATGGCGCCTACCTCGCCCAGCACTTGCTGGCGCAAGGGCATACCGTCTACGGCGCTTTTCGCCGCACCAGTTCGGTCAATTTTTGGCGCCTGGAGGAACTCAGCATCCGCGACCATCCTGCTCTCAAGCTGATCGAATTCGATATCCTCGACGTCGGCGCCTGTTTGCGGCTGCTCGACAAATCCGAACCGTCTTACGTCTACAATCTGGCGGCGCAAAGCTTCGTCGGCGTCTCCTTCGAGCAGCCGATCGCCACCGCGCAAATGACCGGCGTCGGCCCGCTGCATCTGCTCGAGGCTATTCGCCGGGTCAACGACAAGATCAAATTCTATCAAGCCTCGAGCTCGGAACTGTACGGCCGCGCCCATGCCGTTCCGCAGAACGAGGATACGCCGTTCCATCCGCGCAGCCCTTACGCAGTCGCCAAGCTGTTCGGCCATTGGATAACAGTGAATTATCGCGAGGCTTACGGGATGTTCGCTTCTAGCGGCATCCTGTTCAACCACGAATCGCCGCTGCGCGGCCAGGAGTTCGTGACACGCAAGATCAGCAACGCCGTGGCCCGCATCCATCTCGACCAGCAGCAATGGCTGGAGATCGGCAACCTCGAGGCGAGACGGGACTGGGGCTTCGCCAAGGAATTCACCGGCGGCATGATCCTGATCATGGACTACCATGCGCCGGAGACATTCGTGCTAGCCACCGGCAGAAATGCCAGCGTCCGCGATTTTGTCGAAATGGCGTTTGCCGCCGTCGGCGTCGAGCTGCAGTGGCGCGGCCGCGGCGTCGATGAAGAAGGAGTTTGCCGAAAAACCGGCAAGGTCAGGGTCAAGGTCAATCCGGCGTTTTTCCGTCCCGCCGAGGTCGATGCGCTGATCGGCGACGCCTCGCGTGCACAACGCCTGCTCGGCTGGCAGGCTCACACCTCGCTCGAAGAGCTGTGCCGGCTGATGGTCAAGGCCGATATTCGGAGAAACAAAATTGGTTGCTCGTTCTGAGCGGGTGCTGATCACAGGCGCCACCGGCTTCACCGGCCGCCTGCTCGCCGCGCGATTGCGCCAGAACGGTCGGGAAGTCATAGCCTTCAGCCATGGCGCAGACGACGCCGGCGTGTGCAACGTCGATCTTCGCGATTTCCCCAGCCTGACGCAGGCGTTTTCACAGATCCGGCCCAGCGCGGTCGTGCATCTTGCGGGGATTGCCGCGACCACCCACGGCGACATCGGCGAGATCTATTCGGCGAACGTGGTCGGAACGGCCAACCTGTTCGGCGCTCTCGCCGCCGCCAAGATCGAGCCGCAGGTCGTGATTATCGCCGGCAGCGCGCAGGTCTACGCGGTGCAAAACGGCGGCGCGCCGCTGACCGAAGATTCGCCGCTGGCGCCGCAATCGCACTACGCCGTGAGCAAACGCGCCGCGGAGGACATCGCGCGAATTTATGCAAGACGATTCCCCGTCATCGTCACCCGGCCGTTCAATTATACCGGCCCGGGCCAGTCACCGAGCTTTCTCGTGCCCAAGATTGTCCAGCACTACGCGGAGGCGAAAAGCGAGATTCGTTTGGGCAATCTCGACCTGTTCCGGGATTTTTCCGACGTTCGCCGCGTCGTCGAAGCCTATTACCGGCTGGTTTCGGACGCGATCGATCCGGATACAATCAATATTTGCTCCGGCCATTTGGTGCACCTGGCCGATATTCCGAAAATCCTGGAAGAGATCTCCGGCCATAGTCTTAAAGTCGTGACCGACTCGTCACTGTTCCGAAATGACGAACCGCGCGTCATTGCTGGCTCGCCGATGCGTCTCGAGACCTTCGTCGGGCCGCTGCCAAATCCTGAGTTTCGGGAGACGCTTTCGCGGATGTACGAAGCGTGTATACAAAAGGTTGCGGCCAGTCGGTAGGGCATCGTTCAGTAGACTACAACGCGTGTCGGCGACTAGCGGCTAACGATGTCGTCGGCGGAATCGGCGAGCTATGAAGTTGCTTTGGACAGACACGTTTTCTCGCTTCTGAGTCGAATGCGGAGGGGGAGGAGAGGCGCAGTGGAAACGGTTCTCGTCACCGGCGCGGCCGGCTTCATAGGCTTTCACGTCGCGCGGCGTTTGCTGGCCGACGGCGGCGCTGTGGTGGCGCTCGACAACCTCAATTCCTACTATGATCCAGAGCTGAAGAAAGCCCGCTTGGCCGAACTCGCCGCTTACCCGAATTTCCGCTTTGAGCAACGCGATGTCGCCGATCGCAATGCGATTGCAAAAATGTTCGCCGATTCTCGCTTCGAATCCGTCATCCACTTGGCTGCGCAAGCCGGCGTCCGCCATTCGCTGCGCGATCCCCACGCCTATGCCGATGCCAATATCGTCGGGTTCCTCAACATCCTCGAAGGCTGCCGGCATACCGGATGCAAGCATCTGATCTATGCGTCGTCGTCCTCAGTGTATGGTGCAAACACTCGGATGCCTTTGCGCACGTCCGACAACACCGATCATCCGCTGAGCCTTTACGGCGCTACCAAAAAAGCCAACGAGGCCATGGCACATAGTTATGCGTCGCTGTTCGGCTTGCCGGCGACCGGCTTGCGGTTTTTCACGGTTTACGGCCCTTGGGGGCGACCGGACATGGCGATGTGGCTGTTCACCGCCGCGATCATGGACGGGACGCCGCTCAAGCTGTTCAACAATGGCCGGCTGCGGCGCGACTTCACCTATGTCGACGACGTTGCGGAAGCAGTCGTCCGCCTCATTAAAAGCCCGCCCGCGCCGAACCCCTCCTGGTCGGGCGACGTGCCCGATCCGGCAACAAGCCGTGCGCCGTGGCGCCTCTATAATGTCGGCAACAGTCGCCCGGTCGAGGTGATCGAACTGGTTCGGCTGATTGAGCAAGCTGTCGGCCGTCCGGCCATTCTAGAATTCTTGCCAATGCAACCCGGCGACGCCTTGGAAACCTGTGCTGATAGCTCAGATCTGGAGCTTGCAGTCGGGTTTCGACCGAACACGTCTATCGAGAACGGTACCCAGCTGTTTGTCGAATGGTTCCGAGCGTATCGTCAGTACAAGGAACAAAAGGAAGTCCCGCCACCATGAAAAACCCGTCCCTTGGCACCATCGACATTTGCCTTGATGAAAATAATCACTTCGCTCAAAACGAAAAGACATAAATGATCTCGGTTTTAGTTTTTGGTCGAAATGATGAGCATGGCTATAACCTGCCGCTGCGCGCATGCATTTCGATCAATTGTGTTGCCGAGATGCTGCAAAGTTCTGATGAGATCGTGTTTTGCGACTACGCGACAGAGGAAGGCCGTGTTTCGTTCCCAGAATGCGTTTCGACGTCATTGACGAAGAGATCGAGAGATCTTCTTACGGTCGTCAAGGTTCCAGTTGAAGTTCACAGGCGTCGCTTTGGACGACGAACGTCGGCAAGCATTATCCCCGCTGTGGCCTACAACGTCGCATTGCGGCGCTCCAATCCAAACAATCGTTGGGTTCTTATTACAACGACCGATATGGTGTTTGCTCCGCGCAATCCTGGAGAGACTCTGAGCAGCATTGGTTCGATGCTGGCGGACGGGTTTTACAGCATTCCCCGCTACGAAATGCCGGAATACTTATGGGAGACGTTGGATCCGCGAGATCCGCTGGCAGCAATCGACAAATTCCGACAATGGGGACAAACTTTTCATTTGGAGGAAGATGTAGACACCGAATTACCTGATTTATACGACGCGCCCGGAGATTTCATGCTTGTTTTGCGCGATGAACTTTTGGCGATTGGCGGATTTGATGAGGGAATGATTTTGGGTCCCATCGGTCCAGATTCAAATCTTTCTCAGCGCTTGTCGTTTATTGGTCGAAGGGTCACTAGTCTTGCCGATCGCCTGGCCGGATACCATTGCGACCACACGCGAGGACATTCGGCCTCCCATAGCGCGAACCGATTGCAAAATGACTTCACTGTTTTTGTCCGCAGCCTGAGCCAGGCACAATTGCCATGGCAGGCGGAACGATGGGGTCTGGCCGGTGAACCGATCGAGGAGACTCGAGTCAATAATGACACTCCGCGTCGTCGATGCGTAGAACTTGGTGATTTCTCGCGGGGTAAACGACTAGCAGCTGCTACCGAGAAAATCTTGGCGGTGGTGCCAAGCAGACGTCTGCAGGCGTCGCTAACCCATGCGGCATTTAATGTGGCAACGTATCCGTCGGAACATGTGCTGCCATTCCTTGCTGAGCGGCTGTCGATGTTTCCGGAAGAAACGAGAATTGGCTACATCGGCGCCAACGCAGTACTTGCGAGTTATCTGGCGCAGGTCGTCGCTGCGACGTTCAATTCGCGACAGCTGTGGGGGTATGAAGGATTGCTGCCGCCGAGTGATATTTTGCGGCTTGTGCCGCTGCATGCGATTTACCGACAGTGCGACGTGCTTGTTTTTGACTTTGGCTTCGATGACCGCAGCTTCTCCGGCAAGCCAAAAATCGAAACGCTGCCGAAGCATGAACGTCAAAGTCTTTACGCCGTGCTCAGCGCTTTTGAAAAAGTCGTGGAATGGGAGCGGGCCAACGGATTGCGCCGCGACATCATTGCGGTGAACGCGATTAACACCTGCGCGGAGCCGATAGTGAACGGCGCCCTGCTATTAAATCTGACGCCGTTCAGCACCCGAGTGCGTCACGGTCGGGTTCGAACCAAGCCTGTTACCTATGCGGTAAATGCCGCCGAGGCTGAATACCTCGCCGCGGTGCTGGGACGGCATGCAGGAATTCCAGCTTGGGAGCTTTCGCATGCCAAAAGTGTTGTTCGACGGCTGTTAGACGCTGGTCCACAATTGTCGATCCCAAAGCAATGGGCCATGCCTGCCGTCGTCGCAGCTTTGCAATGGCCACCACTCGCTAAGATTGAAGGCGTGACCCAAGCATATATCGACGCATTGGTGGAACGGGTTGAAGCAGCGCGGTCGTCAAATCGCATTCTTGAGCGGCTGAGCGACGGACTGTTAGGCTTGTTCTCAAGGCCCTATGCACCTGGGCATTGCAAGATTGCAGACGTTGATGACTGGGAAAACCCCGAGTGGCTCCAGCACGCGGCCATAGTGTCGCCACCTGATGGGGCTTATCCCTTCCAACATCGCAACCGGTTTGTGTGGGAGCGGGCGCAATTACTTTATGCACTGCACCAGCGCGGGCTTCTTAACCGTGGTAGTCGCGTCGCAGTTGTCGCGGCTGGATCAGATGATCTACCGGTAATCCTCACCGACTTGGTTGGCATGGTTCATTTGATCGATGGTCGGCCCGATCCTGACGCAAGAGAAAGAGATCAAGGGCGCGAACATCATCGTTGGCTAGATCGCCCCCGATTATTCGATTTTAATCGAATTTCTGTTTGTGGCAGTGGCATTGACTCACTCATGGCTGGTGACTGCCAATATGATGCAATTTTATTTATTCAAAATATTATTTTTGGCGGCGGCCTTGGCAATTTTGTGCGAGCGTTTCGATGGGCAGAGCGGGCATTGAAGGCAAACGGTCTGATTGGTGTCGCTTTTGATGCATCGATCGATGCTAAACGATCGATCAATTGTCCAACCGCAGTCGCATTAGGGGACGGTCGTGTAGAAAATGCTTTTGTACAGGGCTCCGCGTTGCGACTTACTGCTCCCTTTAATTTGCGTATGCGAAAAGAAACTTTTGATCTGTTCGCAGATGTTGACGCCAGCGACGGTGGCCCACACCTAGTGTTTCAACTGGGTGGAGACCTACGAACTAGCGTTACGTTCACGCTCGAACATGCCGGCTTGACTGGACAGCCGTCGGACTGGAACGACGTGGCATTTAACGTGATGTATGCGGACTGCGATTTGTTATCGGCCATGAGCTTGACTGAGCGGGGTGAGCGCAAGAACGGGGTGGTCTATTCGCGCCCGGAGGCGGGTAGTGGGTGGTTTCTTTATGGCCCCTACCTTTCTCTCGTCGAGGGAAACTATGAGGTGCAGATCGACGTAGCGATTGCTCGTTTGGTCGATGGCATTGTAATGAGTGTGGAGGTGGGGCGCGGACCGTTAAGGATCGTTGGGCCGGAGCTTGTCACTTCGAAAGCCCTCAGCGTGGGGCAAGGCGTGCGGGTTGGGTTTTCAGTCTCTGCTGACGACGCCGGGCCTTTTGAAATTAGAATTGCGTCCATGGGCCGTGGGCGTCTCGGAGTCGCCGCGGTTCGAATTCGCCGGTCCGCCCAAGCGGCGGCTATCAGGTCGAACACCATCTGGCGGCTGATGGTAGCAATACGACGCGCCGCGAGGCGGCTGCCCTGGTTACGGCGGCTCGTTCGCCGTGCGAGGAGAGCCGAAAGGAGGGCGTAACCGAATGACGCCGTCTGTCGCGCGCTGAGCCAAGTTGCCATGAAACCGCAGGAGTGATTCGGATGGAACTGGCGGTTACAGCACGTGGTCACCAAGTTCCATCGTGTTCCGACTTGACGTACTCGCGAACCTTATGCCAATCAATTTGATTGTCCGGGTTGAAGTGGGGGCAGGGTTCAACCTAGGCTGACGCACCGCTTGAGCGGCGCTCGGCATATTCCTTTCAGCCCTTTGCGGTCGAACTCCGACTGGTCCAGATAACGGACCGGCCTTGATGCGGGACGCAGCACAGTGACATACAGCGAGGACATCCGTACCGCGTTCGAAAACGGCAATTTTACGCAGGTCATTCTCAAGGGTTCGCCGGAGCAGTGGCAATGGCATGCGGCGCTTGGATTGATCGGCCGCACTGATGAGGCGCTTGTGGGGCTTTCCCGGTTTCGGAACCCTGAAGCGCGATTTTATGAGGGTGTTGCACTCTGGATGGCCGGCGATGAGCTCGAAGCCAAGCGAGTATTGGCTAAGGTTCCAACCGCTCATGCGCAGCAGCTTCTCTCTCTCATTTCCAAGCCGAGCATTCGCGTGCTGTCCATGTTGCCATCGGACAGCTTCGGCCCTCACCTCACACTTCGTGGTGCGTTGACCGATCCGAAGTTCGATATTTGCAATTGCACATCCGCTGACGATCTATCGTTTAATTCAAAGGGGGGCATTTCACGGGCCTTCGACTTCGCCCCGCCGGACTTCTTTGTCTGCCAAATGATCGAATGGTTTCAAATTCCGCGTCTGCTGACGTCATTCAAATGTCCGACAATCGGCCATACGTCAGATTTCGATCTGCATATTCAAGGCTTGTACCATTGGCTGAATGCGTTTGATGAGATCCTGGTTTCGGACCATGACGAGCATGCCGCAGTCGTCCCGCTAACCAAAGCGCCGGTTTCCGTGTTTCCCAAGGTGTTCGCCTGCCCTGCATCGTTACCACGGCCGTTGCGGCGTGAGCAGAAATTCGACGTATTTCTGTCAGGAACGCTGTTTCATCCGTGGCATCCCGACAAGGCGCGGCTCCTGCAGGAGCTTCTTGGTGTGGATGGGCTGCGCGTCTTGGGCTTCAACGGTTACCTGCCCGAAAACCAATACTATGAAACCTTGTCGCGGTCGCGAATTTGCGTTGCGTATTATCGCCGTGACGGCGGAATGCTCACGCGCGCGATCGAGAGCGCCGCCATGGGCTGCGTCACCATGGTGCCGCACGGAAGCGTCGTAAACCTGTTCACGGAGCCAAGAGGGGCCCTTGTCGAATATGAGACGTCAGGCGATGGCATCGTGCGCTGCGTCAAGGCGGTGCTGGAGCAATACGATAAATATGAGCGGATAGCGTGGAAAGCGGCATCCGGCATTCGCCAGGAATTGGCGTCGGGTCTTGTTGGCTCCCAATACACGCGCTTTTGCACCTACTTGGCGGCACGGCCTCGGCAACCACGGCAGGCGATTGCGCCGCGTGACTTGGATCAACGGCATTTGGTCATCTTGAAGGGCTGGCGGCCGGCCGGCGGCGACCCGAAAGGGATGCGCAAGCTCGCCGCGGCAAACGCAACACAATGGCGCCAGTCACTGCGTGCGGAGCCGGACAAGCGATTTGCGGCATTGAGCAATATTCTGCGCGAACGCTTGTTGATGTATCTGCACCTTTTGGCCTTTTCCAGACCTGCCGATTCGACCACGGACCCACTAAAGCTCGAGCGGTCGGATTTTCCGCGCCCTGGCGTACGGGCTAGACTTATTGGCGACCTTCGCCGGGCCTGTGCGGAGTTCCCCGATCGACTGGTATTGACCTTCAATTACCTGCGAGCTGCGATCCATGTCGGGTCTGATTTGCAATTGGCCGACGCCCGGCAGTTCTTGACGGCGACTCTTGCCCGTCCGTCAAGCTATTGGCGCGTGGAACCCGAGGATGACGTCCTTCCATACGATATCTTTCCGTTATGCTTCAATTATCGAAGTTATCTAGACACTGTTGTCGAATGCCTGTCAGGTCGGCAATCCTCATCCAAGCCTCTCGGCAACTTGATACTGGGGTCGCTGTTTTATTACCGCGCGAGATTGCTTGGAACAATCGACGACGCGCAGACGGCAACCAGGCTGGATCCGACTTTTCCGTTCTTTGCGCTTGAATACGGCAAGCTTCTGTCGCTGTCCGCTGCGGCCGAAGATCGGCAGGGAGCGACTCACGTTCTGGTGCCGCTTGTCGAGAGGACGATGGTCGCCGGCGAGGCTTGGGCAGTGTTGTGCCGTTTGGGGTATGATCGTCATGCCCATTCGCTGGCTGCTCGCGTCAAGCGCATCCAGGATGGGCTGATCGCCGCTGAGCAGTATAGTTGGGGTCCTCTCAACATATTGTCGGCTGTGCAGTCGCCGGGCCTCTCCGGCGCGATAGGGCCTCGACTTTTGCCGAACCCACGGTCGGGTCATAATGCAACGCGGTTTTCGGTACTGTTCATCGATCATGCATTTCGACATTGGCGACAGCATGCACAATTGCTCGCCGGCCAGACGATTCCAAGGGGTGCCTATGAAGCGATTGTTGCAGACGCCTACGATCAGGCTCCGTCCGAGGCTCTGGATATCTTCGACAAAGTCATTTTATCCAGCCAGAATGAGTTCCTCGCCCATGAAAGCATCGCGGCAAACTATGCAGCGATCACCGCCCAGTCCGGGATCTTGCTGGTCGTCGATGGCGCTCCGGACATCGAATCAGAGGCATTTGCAAGGCTTGTTGCCGAGGTCGAAGCGGGAGCCGCGCAGGCTGTCGTGGTAAATTCGACAGGCGGCCGCATGTTGGCCTGCCGGCGCCAGACTCTATTTGACTGGGGGGGCTTTGACGAGCATCCCATCTATTGCGGGTCAGGCTCGCTCGTCGGCGCGCTGTGCGAGCGGTTAGCCGACGCCGGGATCACTGTCGTTTCGCACTCAGGTCCAGTTCCCGACGCTGACCTATCGTCCGTCCGTCGTGACTTTCTCGCGATCATTCAAGGAAGCAAACTCAGTGAGCATCGCCGCAACCGGCTTTTGCCGCTAAAGTCAAATGAGCTAATTAGCGCGCGTTCCGCTCATCGAGACGTTTTCGATCTGATGTCTATCAAGCCCTTTGTCGAGAAACGGCCGAATGGATACTACGTACCAAGGCACGCTCCGCAGGATCACGCAATATACGGCCCGTACATTGATCTACCGCCAGGCCACTATCGTTGGGAATGGACGGCCAAGGTTGATCAAACCGTCGATCCCACCAGTCCACTTGGACGGATTGATGTCACAGTGAACATGCAAGAAGTGACGGCAAGGTCCTTGACGGCTGGCGAGCTGTCAAATGGCGGTTATTTGGATTTCAGTGTTATAAGAAAATGGCGATCCAAAGCATCCGTTTGCGAATTCCGAATATGGAATGGACCAACAGGAGGCTGGACTCTCACTGGTGTCTGGTTGACGAAGGTTGAGCGTAGCGACGCGCGCATCCTTCAACAGCCCGTGTTCCGCTGGCGCGACATCGCGATGAGCCGAGGAAAGGCGGTTGTACGAATGTTCCTGCCCATAAAAGCACGCATAGCACTGCGGCGACTTTTGTACAGATACTCGAAGCATTGACTGCATCCTGTCCGCTCAATTAAATCATTTTCAGAGCTCCTAGCGGTGACGCCGGAACGGTTTAGATGAATACCCGATCGCCGACAGACATCCTCCGTGCCGTCGCACGACGCGTGCTGACCGAAAACCAGCGGCGGATCCTGCGGCGCTTCCTTGAGCGACTGCGCAGTCGACCGTTCAAAAAAGTTAGCACCGACACGTTGCGTGCCGCTCCCCCCGACGTGGCTCAGGTGATCGGCCCACGCCCGAATGTCGCAATCGAACGGGCGGCTTACGAAGCAAACTTGCCTGTAATCGATCTTCGCGGACCTCGGTGGCTCGCGACCAATGCCGTGATTCACGAACGCAAGTTTGCCAAGGTGGCTGGTCCACGCAAGCTTATTTCCGTCATCTACAATTACTACATGAAATCATCTACGATTTTAACCTCCCTCGAACGGTTGCGGCAACAAAAGCTCAGTCGATGTTCAGCAGACGACATCGAAATCATTCTGGTCGATGATGGCAGCGAAGGCGAGGATTTGCTGGAAAAATTACCCGACGAAGTGACGTATCTCTGGCAACGAAAATACGGCTATGGGATCGCGCGTGCGAAGAATACAGGCGCGAAGATTTCTAACGGCCGGTACCTGATCTTCCTCGACCCGGACATTCTCATTCACGAGGAATATATCGACGCAATGCTGGACGGATTTGCGACCTACGGCGATGAGATTGTCCAATGCGGCTACATTTGGGACTATCATTTCCAAGGTTGTCCGGATCCGCGCGTCGAGTTCGGAGTGTGGGAAAACCCCGATCGCCCGACGCGGCGATTTTATCAGATTGCAGGTGGGAACATGGCGATTGCGCGGGAAATGTTCCAACACACGCCGGGGTTCGACGAGGATCTCATTTACGGCGGCGTGGAAGATCTGCTCTTCGGTTACCAATACGGGAAACTCCCGGGAGCGGCCGTCTACTTCAATAAAAAAATGGAAGCTTGGCACATCCCACACCCGCCGTCGCCGGCTCACGCGGACCCCGCGAAGAGCTGGAATGTCGTCCGAGTAAAACACCCGGAATTTTACGATGCTTACTTCGTAAAGGGCTTGCGATGAGTTTCCGCAAGGTCTCAGTGCTGGTCCCGACCCGAAAGCGGCTCGGCTACCTCGAGCGTATGCTGAACACATACGAGCAGACGGTCGGAGATCGTGCGCTGGCCGAAATCGTATTCCGGTGCGACAGCGATGATCAGCAAACGATTGAATTTTTGTGTCATCGGCCGTTCAAGATTCTGATCGGCCCGCGCGAGGAAGGCTACAAGAGCCTGCCGCGCTTCTTCAACGAGATGGCGAGGGTCGCCAACGGCGATCTGCTGATGTGCTGTAATGACGATGTCATTTTCGCCACGCCGAACTGGCCGGCGCTTCTACTCGCGGAAGCGTCGAAATACCCCGATGGGATATTTGATTTCGGCGTCAATGTGGGGTTGAATGACGACAAGTTTCCCTTCAGCATCATTTCGCGACGTCTGCGCGAAATTTTGGGCTTCATCAACGACGAAAGGTTGCTGTTTTCGGATGTCTTTTTGCTCGATGTCGCGAAGGCGTTCAATCGCGGGATACGCATTACCAACGTGACGATCACTCATGATTGGGCGGGTCACGGCCACGATGAAACACGCATCGATGCCAATCGGCACGAGTTTGCCATGGTGTTCAAGGACGCCACCGGAGCCTGGACTGAAGAATACCGCATTCTGCACGAGAATGCCGTGAATGAGGCGGTCGACAAGATTCGGGCGAACACGGATATCTCGGCCGACGTTCTTATGTCGGCGATGGCGGCGTATCAGCCGTGCGTCGACGGCACGGAAATATGGCCCCCAAAGGTGCGTTGCGAAGGCTGGCGAGACCATCCGCCGCCCAATAATCTTCACTATTCCCGCCTCGAAACCGTGGCACTGCTGCGCGCGATGAGTAAGCGGTCCCTCTTTGGCGGGACGATCGTCTTGACCAATTACACGAACGGGCTGCCGAATCTCTTTTGGAGTCAGCTCTTCGACCGTGTTATTGCGATACACGGCGGCGAAAGTAGCGCTCCGATTCGCGATGGAAAAAATGAAATTCATTTCGGCGACGTGAGCGATACGAAATTCATGTATCGATTCATGGAGGGGATCAAGGATCTTCGCGTCGTCGTTCTTGAAGACGTGCACTATAATAATTTGACATCATCATACTTTCTCTTACGACCGCGAATTCAAGGAACCGGCATGATGGCTTTCATCAATATTGCGGTCGAGACGGGCGGCTTCAACGGAGCGCGCCGGTTTCTCGCTGATCTTCGGCGAGGTTTTCTCGATAATCGATCGCATGAGATCGTCTTTACTGACGTTGATCCAAATGGCGCCGGCGTCGCTTACGAGGTCATCGGCTAGGCTGCAGAACAAACCTCAACCGTGCTAGTGCCGGCCCTGCCTCCTTCGTCGCAGTACGACATTGGGGCGCCGAAAGCGAAACGCCGACGCTCACGGGCCAAAGCCTTCGGAACGTGCGGTGTGGCCGAAGACGATGGAACCCGGCTTGAGAGTTGACGTTTGCTGTTCGTCAGCTATCCTGTTTATCCAAACTCGGGAGTGCATTCCGTTCGACCGGGCTCATTCGATTTCGCCAAATTGAAGACGCCCCAAAGTGCAGATGGCCCCAATGATGGGCAATCCCGACAGAACCGACGCGTCATTGGCCGTAAAAAGCATAACCATTGCCGTTGATCTTCCGCGTGTCGGCGTGTTGACGTAGGGGCCCTATGGGAGGGCGATCGAATAGCGATGTGATGTTGCAGCATTTTGGCATGCTGATCCACGCGCTGTTGCGTGGAGAGCCTTATTTTGGTCCCGCCTTGGCGACAACTCAGGGACCACCGGTACGCAAGGCGTATATGCGCGCGCTTGTCGAGCTCCTGGCTCACGAGCGACCAGCGATGCCCGTTCGTGTTCTCGAAATTGGCTCTTGGGCAGGAGCATCGGCCGTCACCTGGGCGCAAGCGATCCGCGATTTTGCGGGAGACGGCGAGGTCACTTGTGTGGATCTCTGGAAGCCGTATTTCGACCTTCTCATCAATCGTTCGGACGTTTACCTGACGATGGAGAAGGCGGCCGAGAGCGGCGACATCTATCGCTTGTTTCAACACAACATTCGAGCGGCGGGCGTCGAAGATCTGATAGATTGTATCATTGGTGATTCTCGCCAGGTTCTGCCGACCTTGTGCGCCGACGAGTACGACATCATTTTCATCGACGGCGCCCACGTCTATGACATTGTATCTAGCGACATCGCAAATGCCAAACGCCTCGTGCGAGACGGCGGAATTGTCTGCGGCGACGATCTTGAACTCACGCTTGCAGAAGTCGATCAAGACAGGCATCGAGCGGCACTGAAGGTGGGAGCGGATTTCGCACTGGATGTGAGGACGTGCAAGGAATATCACCCGGCCGTCACCCAAGCTGTTGCCGATGAATTTCCAAATTTAACGAATTTCGAGGGGTTGTGGGCAGTGCGCCGGCAGGGCGAGACATTCAAACCCGTCGATCTGAGCGCAAGCACGCTTGAAATACCCACCCATTTGCGGGCAATCGAGGTGAATGCGCCGCCAGGTGGACGGGATGGAGTCGTCGAGCTGCTGTTCAGTCACAAGGATTTCTACATCCTGCGCCACCGCGACGGCTACCTCGCCATCGCTCAGAAGATAGGTGAGGTCGACGCGTCGAAAGAGCTTGAGCAGATACGGGCTTTATATCATGCGGACGACGTGCTCATCGGTGGTTCAATTGAGTACTTGATTCGTCGCATCGGCGAGCTTACCGAACGCGATCGCCGCGCGGCTGAGGTCGCCACGAGGATCGAACTCCTTGCGCAGGCGCAGCAGCGGTTGGAAAGCCAGATGACGGCAACGGCCGAGCGAGCGGCTGTGCAGGTCGAGGCGCAGCAGCGGTTGGAAAGCCGGATGACGACAATGGCCGAGCGAGCGGCTGTGCAGGTCGAGGCGCAGCAGCGGTTGGAAAGCCGGATGACGACAATGACGGAGCAAGCCGCCGCGCAGGTCGAAGTACGTCAGCGGCTCGAGAAAGAACTAGAAATCAGTTCACAGGGCCTATGCACGCGCATGGACAATTTTGCGGCAACACTTGCGGAACACCAGAGGGCCATAGATCGGGGCCGACGCTCATTTGCTTATCGATGCTTGTGGTGGCTTGGCTTTTTTCGTTCAGCTGAGAAATAGTAGCGAGGCTTTCTCGACGATCGACCGCATGATATCCTGTATCCCAAGATTGACCCGAACAGGATGGGCGTCGCTTACGAGGTCATCGGCTAGGCTGTGGAACAAACGTCAACCGTGCTATGTGAAGGCGGAACGCGGCAAGGACGGATGCCGGGTAACGGTGAGGCCCTGGCAAAGTCTGCTCAAGATGCTGGATGCTGCCGGCTACGGAAGCCCCTACGTAAGCTGAGGCGGCGTGGACTTATGATGGAATCGCGAACTCGCAGCGGTCGAGGAAACTTCGGCCATCAGCGGGCGGTTTAATCACGATCAGTCAACGCCATCATCGCGTCGATAAACATCTTGTTCGCGCCCTGGGCTAGTTGATCGTATGCCTCGATAGACCGGACGTAATTCGTCAGCCATCCTTGCCTATCACCGGTCCCCAACGATGCGAACTCACGAGCGGTTTCCGTTCTTCCGTCCCATAATCGCGCCACACTTTCAATGAGATGGTCGTCGTATTTTTTAGTCACAACCGGAACTTGACCAAGCAAGATAGCGCGAAGAATTCGCATCGGACTGGAATATGGCCACTTTGCATGTTGAGGAGGATTGAAATTGAACAAGTACTCTATGGAAGTTGAATTGTACCAGGCCGCTATATCGTTTAGGGGTGAAGATGTGGGAAGATTTTCGAACGGTAGATATTTAAACGCAGGAGTCGACAAGCCCGCACTCTTAAATGTTTGTAGGAGTTCGCGTGTCATCTTTCTCCGATACGGCGTGGTTCGTCCCGTCATTGTAAATCCAACTGGCAGGTCGCGAAGTCGATCCCATTGTACAGCGGAAAGCGAGCCGATTTCTGGATAGATCATGATCGGTGGTGCGACGAGACTTTCAAAATGGTCAGCCAAGCTGGCAAGAGTGGGCAGAATTTTTGTGTGAACGGTGAGCAGAAGGTCGCAATGCTTTAACGCATGGACAAAGCTCACATAGCGATGATGCATATAGGTCGGGCCGGGTTCAGCAGATGGCTTCAGCACTCTGATCAGAAGATTTTGCCAATCGCTGAGATCACCAAAAAAATTGAAGGTCTTTCTCCATCCCATGCCAAGCACCGATATGGGAGTGACGAATTCCGTCGCGACGACAATGACCTTTGTCTGCGGATGGAGCTCTTTTATTCGCTTGAGGTCGAATTCTTCAGGCGCAGAGACAAATTCGTCTATAATGACATTGATGGCGTTGTTCTGGATTGCTCGCTCAACTCGCACGGAGAACTTGCGGGAAAGGCAAGTATGGAGGCCATAAACGATTTCTTGAATTCCGGAAAGCGAGTAATGATTACCAACCACGATGTAAACCGGCTTTCCCACCTGCGCCCTCGCGAGTTTGGCGTGATATTACCGACTTCAAAGCAATTTTTCGTTCCAGTGCGTCTCGACTCTGCTCGCGACGCTCCGCTCAATATACCACATTGGCCTGCACCCGGTTCCGAAGACACCGAGTTAGGTGTTTTTATGGAACCGGAGGTGAGTCATGGAGAGACGGAAGCTTACCCGAGAGTTCAAGCTTGAGGCGGTGCGGCTGATCAGGGATCGCGGCGTCTCGTACACGCAGGCGGCGCGAGACCTCAGCGTGCATCAGTCGCAGCTGCGCAATTGGGTGAAGGCCTTTGCGGATGATCCGCAGCATGCCTTCCCCGGCCAAGGTCAGATGAAGCCCGAGCAGCTGGAGATTGCGCGGCTCAAGCGCGAGGTGATCAAGGCCGAACGCGACATCCTAAAAAAAGCCGCGGCCTACTTCGCGAAGGAATCGACGTGAAGTTCGGTTTCATTGCGAAGCACCGGGGGATCTGGCCGGCGGATTGGTTGTGCGGGGCGCTCGGTGTCTCGCGGGGTGGGTTCTATGCCTGGCTGAAGCGACCGCGCAGTCGGCGCAGCCGCAGCGATGAAGAGCTGGGCGCCAAGGTTCGGGCAAGCTTCGTTGCCAGCGATCGGACCTATGGCGCCAGGCGGGTGTGGCACGACCTGCTGGCGGAAGGCATCCCGTGTGGTCTGCATCGGATCGAGCGATTGATGCGATTGCAGGCTCTCAAAGCCCGTCGCTCCCAACGTACTCGACCGCACCTTCGAGGCACCTGCTGCCAACCGCAAATGGATCGCTGACTTCACCTATGTGTGGACCGCGGAAGGTTGGCTCTATGTGGCGGTCGTCATCGATCTGTTCTCACGCCGCGTGGTCGGCTGGTCGATGAGTGCAGAGATGACGGCGCAGCTCGTCACCGACGCCCTGGTGATGGCGATCTGGCGCCGGGGCAAGCCCGATGCACTGCTGCATCACTCCGATCGCGGCAGCCAATACACCAGCGAGCAGTTCCAGAAGCTGATGGCCGATCACGGCATCGTCTGCTCGATGAGCCGCTCGGGCAATGTCTGGGACAATGCGGCAATGGAGAGCTTCTTCTCGTCGCTCAAGACCGAGCGTACGGCACGTAAGACCTATCGGACGCGTGACGAAGCCAAGGCTGACGTGTTCGATTACATCGAGCGCTTCTACAATGCTAAACGCCGACACTCGACAATCGGCTACAGAAGCCCCATGGAGTTCGAGATGCAGGCGGGTTTAGCTTAGGCGGGTGTCAACCGAACCGGGTGCAGGCCACATCCGCGGTTCTGCCGCTGGGGCACCCGCGCGCCCCAGAGCCGCCTCCGTAATGCCCTCGACTCGCCGCACTGAAATGCCGGCCAGATGCATCGCGATGCTCGTCGACCAGCCGTGGCGGATCATGTCCATCGGATTGCGCCAATGGGCCCACGGGTTTTGATCAAGGGGATTTGGTACTAGTGCCATGATCGGAGACGATCATTCGGGCTTGTCGCGCCGACCGATCAGGCCCTCTTTTCCTATATTGCGCGGGTTGCAATTTAGCTGTAGGCGGAAAGCTGACGGCCCGAAACTCTGCATGGGGTGCGGATCGCGATGCAGATCATTAGCGCGAACTGGAATTCCTCGGCACTCAAGCTTGGGCTGACGCGTGACAATATCCTGTTTAGCATTTTCATTGTCGCTCTTTTCCATGCGTTTTGGGCTTTGAGCGTCGGTTGGTCGACGCAGATTGCCGGAAACCCCACAAGATTTTTTGACATTCATGACTTCCGCCAAGCGCAGAACGCGATAGCCGTTTACTGGATATTGCACGGTGGCCATTGGCTCGATGTGTACATTCCAGCCTTCGGCCCTCCTTGGTCGTTGCCGCTGGAGTTCCCTTTCTATCAATGGATGGTGGCTTTGCTTGTCAAGGTCAGCAACCTTCCGCTGATAGAAGCCGGGCGTTGGGTCTCTGTTGCGTTCTTTTTTGGATCGCTAGGCTTGTTGTTTTTGCTGTTGCGGGAACTTGGCGCTACGCTGTCGCGCCGGCTGATCGTCCTCTCTCTCATCTTGGTATGCCCGACTTATCTGTTCTGGTCGCGAACGTTCATGATCGAGAGCGTGTCAATTTTTTTCGGCATCGCTTATTTGTATGCCGCAGTGCGCTTGCTTAACTCGGGATCTGGACTTGTTTGGCTTATCGCCGCCACGGTGGCAGGAGCCTTGGCAGCACTAAGCAAGGTCACGACTTACGCGGGGTTTGCCTTTGCGGTCGGCCTGTATGCAACGTGGCATCTTTTCAAAATGCTGCGCCAGGGTGCGCATCTTCGGCGCGTTGCTCTGGAAGTAACGCGTTGCGCAATTTTTTTAGGATTGCCTTTGATCGCTCTTGCGCTATGGACTGAGCACGCGGACGCAATCAAATCCGAGAACCCGCTTACTGAATTCCTGACGTCCAGCCAGATTAGGCCTTGGCTGATCGGGACGCTTGCCGACAGGCTGACCTTCCTCATGCCAACCGGCGCTTTTATGCGCCGTATGACCTATCACATACTGGGCAGCCCGTGGCCGCTCGTGATTTTGGCTGTCGGCTTTCTTGCGCTGGGGCCGCGCCGCGTTTCGCCGTTAGCTTATGGAGCGCTTGCCTGCTTCTGGATCGACCCGGTGGTATTCATCCACGTGCATGCGGTGCACAATTACTATCAATATGAGAATGCTGCATTTCTGTTGGCTTTTGTGGGTATTATCGCCGATCAGCTTCTGGAGCAGCGCAGGGCGGCCATTCAGGGCATTGGCGTGGCTTTAATGGCTGTGACGATTGCCTCCTGTCTTTGGACCTATGAACGTTACATTCGGACGGAGCAACTTTATACCTTCAGTCCTGACGATCCTTTAACGACCTTGATGCAGGCCGGCAAAGTCATTCAGCACTTGACTCAGAACGATGATGTCTTGGTCGCCTATGGAACGGATTGGAATCCATATCTGCCGTATTATAGCAATCGGCGAGCCCTCATGATCACCCCTCCAAACTTTCCTGATCCGAACCCCGACCGCCAAGTGTTCAAGGACGCGTTGCTTCGCATCGAGCAGGATCACAGAAACGTCGGTGTGGCGGCATTCTGCGGTGTTGATCGCGGCACCAAATTCAAACGCAATATTATTTCGGCGCTCAATTTGCTGGAGTATCCTGCCTATTCAGATCTGTTTTGCGACCTCTATGTGCGTCAATGGCCGACGACGCGCGAACCCCGGCGCCTGATCGAACAACGCAATGGGTATTATTACTATTCTTATCAAGGGAAGACCTTCGCAACGGTCGTTAAGACTCCGACGGGGGAACATCGCTGGTTCGACGCGCCGGGGGATGACGAGCCGGCCGTCGAGGTCTCGCCGCTCTCCGACTTGCCACCGCCAACTGATCCGTTTGAGCCAGAGCTGGTTGGTTCGCGTGGCGAAATGAATATTGTCCTCTTTGAAGGACGATATTACGGAGTCCCGCAGAAATTGGGGCCAGTGGATTTCACTCGTTCCGACGTAGCGAGACTGCCTGGTGTCATGGTCGCGAGCTCCCGCGAAGTCCTGATAGCGCTGCTCGAAGCCACCGCCTTGGAGTCCGAGGGTCCTATGCTGGTGCAGAGCATCGGCACCTCGAACATTGTCAAGTTTCGCGGCCGCTACTATGGCGTTCCACAATCGCTCGGCGAAGTCCGCTGGCAGGACGTGGACGTAGCGACGCTGCCGGGCGTCGTCGTTGGCAACACGGCAAACGAGGTGATGGGTCAGCTTTCTCGTTAGAGCGCCGAATTCAACGTTTCACTTCGCAGTCGAGAAGGCAACATCGCTGGTTCGATGCGCCGGTAGATGACGAGCGGAGCATCAAGGGCTCGTCGCTCTCCGACTTGCCCCGTCTGATTCATCTGAGGCAGAATTGGTAAGTTCGCATGCCGAAATCAATATCGTCCGTTATTATGGAATCCTACAGAAGTGGGGGCTGTTGATTTCACGTACACTGACCCCACAATACTGTCAGATGTTGTCGTTGGTAACTCGCTGAGCGAGCATCGGCTCCCGTGGACCAGCGAGTGTCATCATCGCGACGTAAACATTGGTGTTGATCACGGCCGCAGCATCTGGTGAGCTTCTGAGCGCAGGGCCTCAGCGCGGAAACTGCCCACCCGCGGCGGTTAACACCCACCTGGACAGTCGTGCTCGGTGCACGAAACCCTTTGATATCGCTGTAATCTTAGCGTAGGAGATGGACGCGTTAGGGGTGCAGGTAAGCAGGCTGTGCAAAAGGTCTAAGTGCGTGCGTGGGGGTGAGGGGAAGGCGGTGGTCCGTCTCGGCATTGTTGGTTGCAATTACGGGCGAATGGTTCAATTGCCAGCGTTCCGTGCTGATGCGCGTTGCGAGGTGGTCGCATTGGCGGGAACTGATCTTGCGCGGACAGCTGAGTTTGCTGACCGGGCGGGCGTGGGCACTGCATTCGGAGATTGGATGGCGTTGGTGGATCATGAGGGCGTCGAGGCAGTTGCAATTGCTGTCCCGCCCAGGCTCCAATCGGAAATCGCAGTCAGGGCCTTAGCGTTGAGAAAACCGGTCTTTGTCGAAAAGCCGCTGGCAGCTGATCTCGCGGATGCGGCCGTCATGCTTGAACAGGCGAATGCAAGTCGGCTTCCAGCCGTCATCGACTTCGAGTTTCCGGAGATAATGGCTTGGCGGCGCGCAAAGGAATTCCTCGATTCCGGCGCGATCGGTCGCCTGCGTCACGTCGTTGTGACCTGGAATGTGGAAAACGCTGCGACGCGCCTGCGCCTCAAGAGTTGGAAAAGCAGCCGAGCAGCCGGTGGCGGCGTGCTCGGCAATTTTGTGTGCCATTGCTTCCACTATCTCGAGTGGTTCGGTGGTCCACTGCAAGGGCTCTCGGCGCGGCTGTTCGGATTGCCGGACGGCGAACGCGATGAGGAGAGTACCGTCGCACTGGCCTTTGCATTTGAGTCAGGCGCCGGCGGAAGCCTGGCGATGAGCTGCGCCTCGTATGCGGGATCCGGGCACCGGTTGGAGTTCTACGGTGACGACGGAACGCTGATGCTCATCAACGAAGGTCCCGATTACATGCGGGGTTTCACGCTCACGTATGCACGGCGTCCGGCGGCGCTCGCCCAGGTCCCCGTGGAAGACCGCCTTGACCATCGCTTTGCCGATGGACGCGTCGCACCGGTCGCGCGCCTGGCGGCCCGTTTTGTCGACGCCATTGAGGGGGGTCCTCCCGCTACGCCGAGTTTTGCCGACGGCTATCGGGTGCAACAGCTCATGGAGGCCGCGCGGCGATCTCACGATCTTAAATGTTGGGTTGGCGTAAGTCCGGAGGTCCCGACATGAATCCGCACGCGCTTGTAACTGGGGGCAGCGGGTTCATCGGGGCTGCGTTGTCGGTCGAACTGGTGAGGAGGGGTGCAAAGGTGCGCATCCTCGACGACAACTCGCGCGGCGCACTGCGTCGCCTCGCGGGAATCAAGGACGAGATCGAGTTCATCGTCGGTGATGTCCGCGACCCCGCGGCGGTCGACGCTGCTATGAGCGGTATCGACGAAGTCTATCACCTCGCGTTCATCAATGGTACTGAGTTCTTCTACAGCAAGCCGGACCTTGTTCTCGATGTCGGCGTCAAGGGCATCGTCAACGTGATCGATGCATCCCGCCGCCACGGCGTAGGCACACTTGTGCTGGCCTCGAGTTCGGAAGTCTACCAGACACCGCCACACGTACCGACCGATGAAACCGCGCCGCTCGTTGTCCCCGATCCGCACAATCCCCGCTACTCGTATGGCGCCGGAAAGATCATCAGCGAGATGATGGCCATTAATTATGGTCGTAGACACTTCGATCGGGTGCTAATCTTTCGTCCGCACAACGTCTACGGACCTGACATGGGATTCGAGCATGTCATTCCGCAGTTCGTATTGCGCATGAAGAAGGCCGTGGAACAGCGCCGCGCCGGTGTAATTCCTTTTCAGATCCAAGGAAGCGGAAAGGAGACACGCAGTTTTTGTCATGTCAGCGACTTGGTACGAGGTGTTATGATAGTGCGGACACGGGGCGAGCATCTTGGTATCTATCACATTGGCACCACTGAAGAAGTCGCAATCGGTGAACTGGCGCACCGCATCGCCGCTGTGATAGGACGCGAGGTGGCTCTCCTCACTACCTCGACACTCCCTGGCAGTACGCCACGGCGTTGTCCCGATATCACCAAACTGGTAGGTCTTGGATACCGGCCTGGTATGCCGCTAAACGAAGGGCTGCCGCCTACCATTCGTTGGTATTGGGATGACCAACACTCGGCTGAGCAATCCCAAACCAATCTCACGTAATCCTTTTTAGGAGGTTTAGACTTGAAATCGTTCGATGCGATCCGCGCTGCCGGCACCGGCGCCAGCGTTCCAGTTGAATACTGCCAAGTGTGCGGCCATTCACCAATCGAGAATGTGCTATCGCTCGGCTATATGCCTCCAGTGAATCAGATGGTCGAGATCGGCGAGGTGCCGCGGCAGCAACCATGGTTTCCCACTAATCTGTGTTACTGCCCTGGCTGTGAGTTAGTGCAGCTCGGGCTAATGGTTGATCCGGTTATCATCTTTCCCGCCGAATACCCTTATACGAGTGGCACCACTCGGATTTTACGCGAAAACTTTGCGGACCTTTACGCCGAATGCGCTGCCATGCTGAGGTTGTCCCGCGAGGACCTCGTGATTGACATCGGTTCCAACGACGGCACGCTACTGTCTAACTTCCGGAACGGCGGCCACCGGGTGCTCGGGATCGAGCCGACCGACGTGGGGCGCATCGCCGAGAGTGGCGGTATCCCAACGATGCAACGATATTTCGGTCCCCAAGTCGCGCGCGAGGTGAAACGACAGTACGGCGCGGCGCGCATCGTCACCGCAGCCAATTGTTTCGCGCACATGGAAGACGTGCATGCGATAACGGACGGTATACTGGAAATGCTAGCGCCCGATGGCGTCTTCGTCTCGGAATCGCATTATCTGATCGGGCTCCTCGATCGGCTGCAATACGATACCGTCTATCACGAGCACCTGCGCTACTACTCGCTCACCAGCCTTTCGCATTTGTTGGAGATGCACGGGCTAGAAGTGTTTCACGCTCGACCAATCCCAACCCACGGCGGATCGATCCGCGTCTACGCGGCACGCCGCGGTAGCCAGGAAATCCAGCCCGGCGTTCGCGAGATGATGGCAAGCGAGCCGCGCGGTGAGGCAATGCGCCAGCGTCTTGCGGCATTCCGCACGGATGTGATGCTGTCGAAACTGCGGCTTATTGCCATGATATGCGAGCTTAAGGAGAAGGGCGCGCGCATCTGCGGCATCAGCGCGCCCTCGCGCGCCAGTACGCTCGTCAACTACGTGGGGCTCGATGAGGCGATCATCGACTATGTGTGCGAAATCCCTGGATCGCTCAAAATCGGCAAATATATGCCCGGGACTCTTATTCCCGTTGTCGATGAGAGTCGCCTGTTTGGCGAAAATCCCGACTGCGCCATCATTTTCTCCTGGCACATTGCTGACGAGCTTGCATCGATGCTTCGCAAAAAAGGCTATAATGGCTTGCTGATTACGCCTCTGCCGGTTCCGCGTAGCCTGTGATATCATAGATTTACATTGCCTCAGCTTAGGAGGGAGCTACCGATCTACAATGAAAATCAACCGCGTCATTTTCCATCCACAGACCATGAAGCCGCCGCGTGCCTTTGTCCTGACCTACGGAGTGATATGTTGAATGATGTGATAGTGCAGACGTCACGCCGATTGGAACAGGTCAGCGAAGACGCGGATGTGACCGTGGTCGGGGGCGGCGGTCATATTGGGATTCCGCTGGTGCTGGCGCTGGCGGAGCACGGCCTCCGCGTCAACGTCAACGACGTTAACGAGGCAACACTTGATAACCTTAAATCCGGCCGCTTGCCGTTTATCGAGTACGGCGCGGCGGCGCTGCTAACTCGAGCGCTCGCAGCCAACCGCCTGGTGTTCACTAATTCGCCGAGTCAAATTTCGACCAAGGGTCCTGTCATCATCACCATCGGAACTCCGATAGATGAATTCTTCAATCCCATTCGGCAAGTCGTTCAAGACTGCATCGACACGCTGTTGCCGCACATCCTCGACGATCAACTGATCGTGCTCCGCTCGACTATATTTCCAGGTACGACCGACTGGGTGGATTCGTACCTTAAGCGTCGCGGCCGGCGTATTAAAGTTGCCTTCTGTCCCGAACGCGTTGTGCAGGGCTACGGGATCAAGGAACTCAAGGAAATGCCGCAGATTATCAGCGGTACGACTCCGGAGGCTGCGGAGGAGGCCGCCGCCTTATTCGGGCCGCTGGTGCGGGAGCTTGTCATGGTTGCACCGATGGAGGCGGAACTCGCCAAGCTATTCAACAACGCTTATCGGTACATCGAGTTCGCGGCAACCAACGAATTCTACCTGATCACCAAATCGGCCGGGCTCGACTATCAGAACGTCCTCAAGGCTATGAAGCACAATTATGCGCGCGCAAAGAATGTTCCGCGGCCCGGTTATGCCGCGGGACCGTGTCTCGTGAAGGACACCATGCAGCTCGTCGCCTTTGCCCGTAACCAATTCAGCCTCGGCAACGCCGCGATGATGGTCAACGAGGGATTGGTGATCCATGTCGTCGAGGAGCTAAGGCAGAAGTTCGATCTCGCGAAGATGGCGGTTGGGCTTCTCGGCATGGCGTTCAAGGCGGAGATCGACGACACCCGGGCGTCGCTGAGTTACAAGTTCAAGAAGATGCTGGCGCCGCTCGCGCGCGAAGTGCTCACCACGGACCCGTTCGTCACCACCGACCCGGCGTTGCTTCCGCTCGATGAGGTCATCGCCAGGAGCGATATTCTCATACTGTGCACGCCACACTTGTGCTACAAAGACGCGGATCTACAGGGCAGGCCAGTAGTCGACGTCTGGGGCTTTTTCGAGAATGCCAACCTCATTCGTTGACCAATGGCCTGCCTCGACATTGTCATTCCGGTCTACAATGAAGGTGCCAATATCCTGCGCACGCTTGAAGTGCTCAATCGTGACGTGAGAACCTCTTCGCGCGTGCTGATTTGCTATGATATTGGGGAGGACGACACCTTGCCGGCGATCCGAGCTAATTTAGATCGCTTCCCGGAACTGCCCATCGAATTCGTCCGAAACACTGGGCAGGGGCCGTTGCAGGCGGTCAAGACCGGGTTCGCAGCCAGCTCGGGGCCTTTCATCCTGACGTATCCGGCCGATGACGACTATAACGCCGGCATTCTCGACTGCATGGTGTCGAAGGCGAAGAGCGGTTGCGACGTTGTTTGCGCCAGCCGATTCATGCCGGGTGGCAGCATGGTTGGCTGTCCGTGGCTAAAGGCGCTGCTGGTGCGCGGAGCAAGCTTTACACTGTATCATGTTGCCGGTGTGCCGACACGGGACGCCAGCAATGGTCTGCGCCTATTTTCACGACGTGTCATCGAGACAATCAAGATCGAATCCGATCAGGGCTTTTGCTACAGCATCGAGCTCTTGGTGAAGGCACACCGTCTGGGTTGGCGGGTCGGCGAAATCCCGGCGCAGTGGATGCGGCGCAAGCATGGAAATAGTCGTTTTCGGCTGGGGAAATGGCTGCCCGCCTATCTTCGTTGGTACTTTTACGCGTTCGCCACAACTTGGCTCCGGCGCGCGGCAACGCGATAGGCTGACTATGCCTGCTTTTCCTAGATCTCGCTAAGAGGCTCAAATGCTCAGCTGGATTATTCTCGCGACGGCCATCCTATGCAACATACTTGGAAATTTTTTCATCAAACGCTTCAGTATCTACGTGAAGGTTGAAAGTGTTCAGGATTACATAGAGCCGTCCTTTATTGCCGGTATGCTGTTCTTCGGACTCGGCCTGCTGTTGTATACGCGGGCACTCAGGGAAATACCGATTTCGCTTGCTTATCCGATCATGGTCGGCATGAGTATGACGGCGCTTAGCTTGCTTGCGATCTTCTCGCTGGGAGAGCGCTTCGGGTTTCGCGATACTATCGGCGCCGTTTTCGTCCTGACCGGGGTTGCGCTGCTCTCACGTATCGCGTAACAACTTTTGATCGCAACGCTAAAGCGAAAAGCTCAAACGCATGTTCGACGGATGGCCCAAGATTCGCTCACGGCGCACGACGAGCGTGTCACCGTGGGTGGCGCTCATTGAACGTGAGGTCGAGTTCGTGCCCGGTGGTGCAGTGGAGACCTATCACGCTGTCGGGCAATTGGATTACGTTTCGATCGTCGCCGTAACGCCGGGCCACCAGATTCCCATCGTGCGGCAGTTCCGGCCAGCACTTGAGAGCTTTACCTGGGAACTGCCGGCCGGCCTAGTCGATCCAGGGGAGGATGCAACGGCAACATGTCGTCGCGAGCTACTGGAAGAAACTGGGCTTTCGGCCCGCGTCGTGAAGCCACTGGGAGTCGCTTCCCCGGACACGGGGCGGCTTAGTAACCGTATCCATTCGTTTTTCGTCGAGACTGGTGACCCTGTCCCAGGCTTTAAGCCAGAGCCTGGTCTGACCGTGAAATTGGTGTCGCCGGCGGAACTGGTGCGCCTGATCGCGGCAGGGGAATTTGTCTCGCACCTTCATCTTGGCGCGTTGATGTTGGCGCAGCTGAACTCCCGGCTGAACTTGAAGTGAGCTCATCTCTTGGCGGTGCAGTAGCTACGCGTGCTGGAACTACCTAGGCATGCAGGCCCAGCTATTGGCGCGTTTGGAGTGGTTTTGCAGCACCGAGTCGTTGTTCTCACTCGTCGCGGCAAGAGGCGATATTGTTGCATTTCCCAGAGACGAAATCGGCCGATCATGGAACTCGGAGCGCGAAGCGTGCACACTGTTGACCGTTGGTCGCAAAACGCTGGACCTGCGCCGCCAAACGGAAGTCGAAGCTTGGATGATTACCAATCGTCCCGAGGTCGTCTGCATAGCTGTAGCGACCGTGGGCGGCATTCTTGCCAATTCAACCCGGCCAGCTGAGTTTCTTTACGACAATCTCGCGATCGCATCGAACATCATCAGTTTGCGCCGCGGAGTCCGAGGTGGCGAAGCTGATGTTCCTCGGCGCCGCCTGCCTTTACCCGCGGCTGGCGCCGCAACCGATGTCCGAGGATTCGCTGCTCGAAGGCCCGCCCGAGCCGACCAATGAGTGGTACACCGTCGCAAAAATTTCCGGCGTCAAACTGTGCCAAGCCTATCGCCAGCAGCGGAGCTGCGATTTCATCGCCGCCGTGCCCGCCAATCTCTACGGCCCGGGCGATCGTTTCGATACGCAGTCGGGTCACGTGGTGCCAAGTCTGATGGTACGCGCGCATAACGCGCGAATCGAACGTGCATCCAGCTGTCGATCTGGGGCACCGGCAAGGCGCGTCGTGAGTTCGTTCATGCATGTGGACGACTGCGCCGATGCGCTGGTGTTTCTGATGCAGACCTATTCCGATCCGCGCATCATCAATGTCGGCAGCGGAGAGGAAGTTTCGATAGCTGAACTGGCGCGCACGATTTGCCGCGTCGTCGGTTATTCCGGCGAGCTGGCTTTCGACGCGACGAAGCCCGACGGAATGCCGCGGAAGCTGCTCAACTCGTCACGGATCAAAGAAATGGGATGGTGGCGCCGGGTCGAATTGCACGAAGGGCTGCGGCAAACCTACCGCTGGGCTCTCGACAACGGGCTCCTCCGCAGCGAGGAACTGACTGCTGTAGAGACGGTTATACGATAATTCTCCGCAGCTGTTGTGGCTAACGCGCCAGCGTAATCCGCGCGACAGCAAGGCGGGGCGTCCGATTTTCGCACCTGGGCAAAGAGCCTTATTGCAGCTCAGGTTTTAACAAGCGGGCCGGTGTAAGTCAGCGTGCGCAATTCGGTGTTGTGGCTGTTTCCTGCAATACCGGTTACATCGATCACCCGCATTTGCCCGGTCTGCCAATCGAACGTGCGGAAAGAAACGACGACGATGTTCATCGCACGCAAGTATGAAAGCAACATTGCGTTGTCGGTCGGTTTCTTTTTTGCCGCTGCCGCCCTCTTTTGCCTTGTTTTTCTCTCCGTTGTTACGATCCCCTTCGTCCATCATGACGAGTACAATTATTTTGCGCCAGGCCCAAGATGGGGTCTCTTCACATTTCCGCCGAGCGTAACCGGCCTAGCACTCGGCCGACCTTTGCAAGTTATTGTTGCAAGCTTGTTCATGCTATTCATCGACACGCCTGCTGACCTCGGGCCATTGCGGGCGCTGTCAATTATTTTCCTCGCCTTCGACGCCACTGTGTGGTAACCGCTGGAGATAAATTTTTAAGATAAAGGCGAAGTTGACCAATGATATTGTGCCGTAACTGCTCGTCCTCGCGTTTGGAGGGCGTTCTTGATCTCGGCGATCAGCCTTGGGGTAACAATTTTATTCCCATTGATCAATATTCCGAAATCCCTAGATATCCGTTGCAACTTTATTTCTGCCACGAGTGTAGCATGATCCAGCTCGGGTACACTGTTCCGAAGGAGGTCATGTTCTTAGACCATCAGTATGTTTCTAGTACGACGAGGTCGTTGCGCAATCATTTTTCCCTGATCCGTGACAAGATCATGTCGCGAGCGGTCTTTAAGCAAGGCGAATATGCCCTCGATATTGGCGGGAACGATGGAACGTTTCTTTCACTGTTCAAAGACAAGGGCGTCGGCGTTCTCAACGTCGATTCCGGGCACCTTCAGGCGCGTTTGTCCGAAGCGGCTGGCGTTCCGTGCGTCAACAAGTTCTTCAATGAGACGACCGCGCGGGAGATACGGGATGCCAAGGGCCCTGCGCGCATCGTCCACGGCTCGGGCATTTTCTTTCATCTCGAAGAGCTTCATTCGGCGTTCCGCGGCATCAAACAATTACTGGCGCCGGACGGGCTCCTCGTGGCCGAGTTCATATATCTGCCGGAAATGGTGCGCAATACCGCTTTCGATCAAATCTATCACGAGCATTTATTGTATTACACGCTGCATTCCTTCAACAACGTCCTGGGCCGGCACGGCCTTGCAATTCATGACGCTGAATTGGTGCCGATCCATGGCGGCAGCTGCATCGCCTACATCAAGCACGCGCAATCGGCGGCCCCGACGCCGGCTCTGTCCACTTTGCTGGACGCGGAGCGGATGTACAATGACATCGCGCCCTACCAGCAATTTGCCGAGAACACAATGCATTTGCGCGACAAGCTGGTCGCGATGGTCGCCGACATTCGCGGTCGCGGCTTGACCATCCAGGCGCTCGGAGCGCCGGTCAAAGGCTCCACGATTTTGAATTATTGCAAATTCACCGAGCGTGATATCGATTGCGCCGTGGAAATCAACGAACACAAATGCAATACGTATTATCCGGGTACCATGATTCCAGTCTATCACCAAAAGTCAGTGGGGCCGCCGGACGTTTATCTGCTCTTGGCATGGAATTTCAAGGATGAGATATTGCCTAAACTTGGCGACTTTCGCAAGAGTGGGGGCAAGATTCTTGTGCCGATCCCGGAGCCCGAACTTCTGTAGGGATGTTCGGCTTGCAGGAATTCAACTGCTCGTCGGCCCAGGCGGAAGGATGATTCCATGAAAGCGCTGGTAACAGGGGCGAGCGGCTATATCGGGACGACGCTGGTGCGTGGGTTGAAGGAAGCCGGAACACAGGTTGTGGGCCTGAGCTCGAAGGACGCGGACTTGCGCGATCCCACTTCGCTCGATCGCTTCGGGTCTGATTGTTTCGACCGAATTTTCCATCTCGCCGCCTGGACTCAGGCCGGGGATTTCTGCCTGCACCATCTTGGGGAGCAGTGGCTGATCAATCAGCAAATCAATACAACCGTGCTGGGCTTCTGGCAGCAGCACCAGCCACAGGCCAAACTGATTTCAATGGGCACGAGCTGTGCCTATGAGGAAGGCAGCGACCTCGCCGAAGACAAATACCTCGTCGGCACGCCGATCGCAGACCTCTATACCTATGCGATGACAAAGCGTATGCTGGTGGTAGGCCAGCAGAGTATTCAGAAACAGTTCGGGCTGACCTGGCTCACGCTCGTGCCTTCAACCGTCTACGGACCGGGCTATCACATCGGCACCAAGCAGATGCATTTCATATTTGATCTCGCTTGGAAGGTCCTCGCATACAGGTACCACGGTGATCCCATCGTATTGTGGGGCGATGGCTATCAACGTCGCGAACTCGTCTTCATCGAGGACTTCATCACGATCATGATGCGCCTCGATCAGGAGGTCAGCAACGACATCGTGAATATCGGCGCCGGGGAAGATCACTCGATCCGCGAGTTCGCTGGGTTGCTCTGCGAGTTGCTCAACGTTGATCCGTCGATCATCCAGTACGATACAGATCGCTACGTCGGAGCGCGCACCAAGTTTCTCAGCGTCAAACATCTCGATCGGCTGTTGCCGCAGCGCCCGCGCACGCCCCTGCGCGAGGGGCTGCTTCAGACCCTGCGGTGGCTCGAGCCCAAGTTCCGTGAGATGAATTCGAGCCGTCGCCTGGAGAAAATCGACGCCCAATCATCTGGGCTCGGACTATGAGCGTGGACATGGGGCGCAGTGACGACAATTGCACCAATGACGCAGGTCCGAACGGATCAGAGATGCGTCGGAATGTCCTCCAGAATCCGGTTTCCATCTTGATGCCGGTTTGCAACGAGGCGGATATCATTGAGGGCGTCGTCGGGGAATGGCTCAGCGAAGTGCTCGATCACCTGCCGAGCGGCAGCGAACTCGTATTTGATGACAGCTCGACCGACGGAACGGAACAAATACTGGCGCAGTTGGCCGAGCGGGATTCGCGGATTCGATATTATTTTTCGCCGCGCGACAATTTCTTCAACGCCGCAATGCGGCTCTATCGTCAGGCGCGGTGTCCCCTCATATTCTTCACGGATTCCGACGGCCAATACGTCCCAGCCGATTTCTGGAAAGTTGCCAGCGCGCTCGGCGATCATCATCTAGCGCATGGCTACAAGGTGGGGCGAAAAGATCCGTTCTATCGGATCATCGCATCCAGTATCTTCAACGGAACTGTTTATTTCCTTTTCGGTTCGCACGGCAAAGACGTGAATTCCGCATTTCGACTTATTCGAAGCGAGTTGCTCGATGCGGTTCTCGATCAGATTCATTGCTTGCCGATGATGCCGAACGCGGAGATGTATATTCGTGCCGAGGCACAGGGCTTTAGGATCATCAATGTACCAGTGCGACATCGGGCGCGACGCTTCGGCAAGAGCCGTAGCCTGCCGTTGAGGCGATTTGGTTACCAGGCGTCGATTGCTTTTCGCGGGCTGCTGGCCATCCGGGCGGAGTTACGAGCCCCCCAAGCGCAGGCCAAGACCGGCCTTCTTGTCGAGTAGTCCGGACACCGGCCGGTGAGCGCACAGAGCAATGTCAGCGTGTTCGGACGCATAAGCAACGCGAGTCGGTCCCTTACCTTGGTACTAATCAAGGTGATCATTACGGTCCTGCTGCTATGGCTGTGTCTGCGTGGACGGGATTTTCCAGACTTTTTCCGCACCACGCAAAAGATCGGTTCGGCCGTTCTGATCATGGTCATGGGCGCTGCGGCATTGCAGGTCCTGCTCGGCATCTACCGTTGGCACGCCATTATCGTGATGCTCGGTGGCCAGTTGCCGTGGCGCTCGGCGGCGCGTGCCTTGCTGCTCGAGCGTCTATTCAACCAGGCCGTTCCTGGGCTGCTAGGAGGCGACGCCGCCCGCGGCTGGGTCGTCGTTCGCGAAGGAACGGACACGCTGCTTGCCGTGTCGAGCATAATCCTCGATCGACTTGTAGCCATTCTCGGCATCGTGGTGGTGATAGCGATCTGCCTGCCACTCACTGCACGCGTGCTCACGTCGAGCGAGATGATGCCGGGCATCGAGCTCATGGTTGGAGCCATCCTCCTCGGAACGTTAATGTTGCTTGTCGTCCCCTACCGCGTGACGCGTTGGATAAAGGGCTTGCAGCTGTGGGGGCGACTATGCGCCAAGCTGATCGAGCAAGTCCAGCAATTGCGCCGTCCTCGCCTTATACTGCTCGGGATTGGTTTGAGCGTGGCCATCCATATGCTGAGCATCGTCATGATTCTGATGATCGCCCGCGCGCTCGGTCTCGCGCTTGCGCCGTGGGAGGCCGCTGCCCTAATTCCTCTCGTTCTCTTCTTCGCTTTGCTTCCGATCTCAATCGCGGGCTGGGGTGTGCGCGAAGGAGCCATGGTGCTGCTTCTCGGATATGTCGGAATCTCGACGGCGGACGCGCTCAGCGTTTCCGTTGTCTACGGATTGACCGGGCTGGCTGCGGGCGTCTTCGGCGGCCTGATTTGGCTGGTGACCGGACGCGCGGCGAGCGGACACGATCTCTGAACGCGGCAACCGAACGTTGGCCGCAGTGCTCGTTAGAAGCAAGCACGTTATGTGAGGCTGTCGATCCTTCCGCCTTGCATGGACCTCGTTATGGATTTCAGACGAGTGGATACATGAAATCGTACGTTTCGATTGATCTGACAAAAATAATCGAAAGCTCTGTGTGGCGCGAGCTTTGGCCCCCCATCACGCTTTTCGCATTATATGTACTCTTGCTCTATAATTACTGGAACGGCCCAACGCGATTGCCCTTCCACGATACGCTCCACGTCTACGAAACCTTCGCGATTGCCTACAATCATTTTTTCGAAACTGGCGCGCTACCGCGGTGGCTTCCGTACTCCAATTACGGCATGCCCACTTATCTGCGGGACATTATTGCTGTTCCGCCCTTCTACCTCGTCACATTTACGATCGGGGCCGCCCTCAACGTCAAGAATATCTGGCATTTGTTTCTATGCGCTATGGCGGTCGATGTCGCGATTTTTACTCTTGGGAGCTATTTGCTGGCTCGGCAGTTTGCGTCGCGCGCGGCTGCGACCGTCATAACGGCCGGCATGCTATTGACGCTGGTGCTTGATTGGAATTGTCAGCTCACGCTGCGCCTCGTAACACTCATGCCCCTCGCATTGTTTTTTTTAGTAGGATGGGCTCGCGAAGCCTCGCTGCCTAAGCTTGCACTCGCGGCAGTGGCAGTTCTGCTCGGGTGCCTTGGCGTGCCTCATTATTGGGTGCCCTTTTATGCGTTCTTCTATCTGTCATGCGTGTTTGCTTTCTGGGTTGCAGATCGTCCCGTGTTACGCCTTTATCGTTCGGTTACCTTTGAGCTGGTTGCTGTATTCGCGGTGCTCCTCGGCGCGGCGATCTCATATCTTTACCTAACTTCGATCAAGGACTTGGACTTTTTTGCTTACGCACGCGACCCGGTCACTCTCAAAACTGATCTTAGTGTCTTTCTAAGTTATGGCGGCGTTGAGGTCTTCAAGATTCTCGAGCCGTTCGTCGCGGTTCCGACCGGAACCAACGACGCTTTCTTTTACGCCGGCGGCGTCACCCTCGTACTGTCGTCGTATGCCTTCTGGCGTCTTCGGACCAGGGAGCTGTGGGCGCTTAGCGCGGTTCTGACGGTCTTCATTCTGTTTTGCTGGGGCCCGTTTTCGCCGGTGACAAGACTCGCATATTACTTTCCTGGCATGTCGTACTTTCGCCACGTGGGTCTCGTATACGCGGTGCCGAAAGTACTTTTGGGTGTCATTGCGGCAATTGGATTGGACGCCGCGCTTGCCCGATTGGACATTGGTCGGCGTGACGTTTGGCGCGTTTCATATCTGATTGGCGTGGTATCGATCATTATCGTCGTCGCCTATTTCCCGCTCGCCAAAATTCTCCAGCGCAGTTACGTCGACTGGCATCGGGCAAGCTCAATCTTGCTCATGGTGGCGACGGTCGGCGGCGCCGCAATGGTGGGATTGATTTTTCGCGAGGCTAAGAGAGCAACAATTGTGCCGCTGCTCCTGCTGACGACGCTCGGGCAGGGGGCGGTCTACCAGCATTTTTTCCGGGACAATCTATATGTCCCGTGGCAGGTTCCCGGCGAGCTCACGCACATCCATCCCGTGGAGTTCATCGAAACTCGTGATGAAGGTGGGATAAGAAAAAAGACGCTATACGAAGACATCGCGCAACGCGGTGCCACTTATCCGGAACTCAATTCTTTTCTGCAAGACGATGTATGCGCGCCAAATACGCGGGTCGATTACGTCGCGCGCGGCGTTCACCGCTTAATGCAGCAGGCATTTGGCGTTGACATGGTCTACGCGAGCGTTCCGCAATTGTTTTCCCAGCATCAAATGGGCCCCTCAGTTGCGCGTGTGGTGGGATGCGGCGTATCGAAGGTTCAGTGGGTGCCCGCGCCGCCCAAATCCGTTACGAACAGCGGCAAAAGTCCGATAAGTTGCATTGATCAGGCGCTTTGCGTTGAATCCCCCATCGGCGTCCAAAAGGCCATTCCGTGGATCGACGGGAAGCCGCCGGCCGCTCCAAACTTGTCACGCCAAGGTATAGTTCTCGATCGTTTCTCCTTCAATGATATTGCCATGTCGCTGACGGTGGATTCCACCGGGTGGCTTGTTTATGCGGACGCTTTCTTCCCCGGTTGGCAAGCCGAGGTGGACGGAAGATCAGCTCCCATTTGGCGGGCAAATTTTGCCTTCAAAGCGGTTGAATTGGAGCCCGGCCACCACAGAGTTCTGTTCTACTTTCACGATCCGGTGCATCAATGGACGTTTTGGGGAATCGGCGTGGTCGGAACGGCCGTTATCCTCGTACTTCTAATTATTGCCTTTCGCACGGGGCCCGCCGCGTCACTTGACCTCTAGTCTAGGGTCTGGTTCACATCGAGAGAGCTTGCGTCTGCACCGCTTTGGATCGCATGAGCAGCCTGCACGCGTACCAACGGAAGTTGCTCGATGATTTCCATGGATTTACGAGACATATTGGCAATTCGGTGCTCAAGAGGTCTTTTACTGAATCACTTTATGATATTTTTTATCGGAGGACTACTGTCCCTCTATCTGACGTTTTCATCTGCGATCCAGATCGAAAGCATCTTTCACGACGATACGCAATATTTTGCCGAATCCCTAAACCCTCAATTCAAGAAACGATGTGCGAATTATCCGCCGAACGCATGGCAGTATATCATCGGACGCCCGATGACCGCCGTGTTAGACTGCTTGACCTTTAAACTTACCTCTTCCTGGTCCGATCTCGTCCTATTGAGATTCGCCGTAATCGCGGTTCTTGCATTTTCCGTGGCCATGCTCGCGACCTGGCTTGTTGCTTGTGGGTTGGATAGGGTCGTTGCATTTGCCGTTGCTTTGGCAATTTTCGTACTGCCAACACCTCAATATGCGGTCTTCATCACGAACTTTCCACTGGCTGTGGCGCCGATTTTCACGCTCCTCAGTTCCTTCATGTTTATGACTGCCATGATGAAGGCGACGCCTCGCAGCGCGAGCTTTTGGATAACAATTGTTGCGTCCTTTTTTCTGCTATTTATCTCCTTTCTCACTTATCCAGCTATCAGCTTCATGTTTTTGTTGCCTTGTGCAACAATAATCGCGTTCCAAAAGCGCCTGGATAATGCGTGGTGTTTTCGCCTCGTGCTTCAGACGTGCATATTTTTCGGAATAGCAGCCGTAGTTTACATGAAGATATACAAACTGTTTATCCCGCATGATTTTTGGAATGTGCTTCCAAATGCCAATCAAGATTATGCGGTTCATTTTGCTACGATGGGCGCCTTCGTCGCAAAGTTGTCGATATTTTTGGCAAAAATTTTGCCAATGAGCTTTATTTTTTGGAATACTTTGTGGAGTCCGGGCGATGGCGTGGTGGTCATGGCGTTCTGCGTGTTGCTTGCCGGCATCGCCATCGGATGGTCCGATCGCCTGGCACAGATAACAAGATTGTTATGTTTGTTGATGTTGGTGATCGTCGGCCATGTAGCTTGGCTTTTGATGCCGGGAGGACTGTTCCTGTTCCGAATCCTCTTTGCCGGGACCACGATAGCGCTTGTCTTCGCTTATTGGAGCGTTCGGCCTGTGGCGCTAATTTTGACCAAACAACGGTCGGTGTCGCCTATCCACTGCGAGAGGGGGTTGGCGGGGCTAATGGCTCTGACTGGCGTTTTATTGTCGAACTTTACAATGACGGAGAACGTTCGTAATGCCAATATGGAGTTGATGTTTGTCCGCGATACCCTTGCGTCCCATATCACTCCAATATCTCGGGTACATGTGATCCGCCCGCCGGAGTCCAGGATTGGTTTTAACGGGTTGGATGTGGTATCGGGCGACGAATTCAATCACGCGACAACAAGTTACCGGCAGGATGTAGCTAATTTTGTGCGAGTCGCACTGTTGGGATTTAAAAATGACAATGATGCCAAAGTTCAATCGTGCACGGCCAATCTCTCGGAAAGCGACTTGACTCATGCCCCGGTGGCCATGGACCAATGTGTTTGGATGCCCGGAAATAAAGATTCGATCATGGTGACCCAATCGGCTCCGGGGGAACGGGTCTGCCGGTCGGATAATATGGTTGTCGTGGACATGAATGTTTTGGCACATGCAACGCGAACCGGCGAATATCAGCCGACGGATATGAATGCAATGGAGCCTTGCAGTTACAGACCTTTTACGGTCACCGCCAGCAAGGTGAATGGAAATCACGGAATCCGCCGGGCTTTCGACGAGTCGGTGCGGCCCGACGACTTTTGGGAAGTCGACATCTCCTCGCCCGTAACAGTCGACATCTCCTATGAGTCCCCCACTTTGATTGATCACTACGGCTTTGCAACCGGCGACGCCGCTGCGCGCATGCCGAAGGATTGGGTCTTGCTGGGATCGAATGACGGCAACACATGGATAACGTTGGACGAGCGGTCTTTGCAGGACCCCTGGTCCCCGTATCAGCGCCGGCTATTCCAGTTCGACAACCACCAGCCGTTTCTCAAATATCGGTTTGTCTTCAAGCAAGCCTTCGACCCTCGGATCTTGAGGGTCTACGAAATTCTGCTCTAAAACGAGCAAAATGAAATCATCTCGGAGATGCTGACTCATCTTGGCATTATGGCCAGAGCGCACAGCCCACAGGCAACTATCTGAAATCAAATAATGATTTTGCGTTTGATCGCTGCACCGTTGCTAAGCTCGAAGAGTCAGCGTCTCTGAGAGTTGGTATAATTCTTCGACATGATCCAGTTGCCGAAGCCGGTAACGATGTCATCGGCCTCGCTCGAAGCGTCCCCGAGATAGCGGCTGTCTCTCACGAGGTCGTAGCCCGCACGCACCTTATCGATCAGGAGAGGTATTGCCGAGGGAGGGCAATTCCGACGATGTATAGCACCATTGGCGTGCCGCGGACAATGGTTTTGCCCTGCCGGCATCTTCGCTTTCACTTGTCGGGGCAAGAGGCGACATTGTTGCATTTCCCAGAATCGAAATCGGCCGATCTTGGAACTCGAGGCGCGTGGCACTCCGTGCACTACAGTTGCTAACGCCCTTGATTGGACATGCAATTTGCGCTCTAACGAAATGCTGAATTAAGTCCAAAGTGCTCGGTGAGAAGGCCTTGCTTCTCAACGGTGTTGCTCTTAAGAACATCACGCAACGGCGGCGACGGTGTAAAGTCTTGATCGGCGAACGCGGGCAAACGGAACAAGTGATTAGGCGTCACCCTGCCGAGCAGGCTCGCGAGCCGGCGCTGGCAGGCGCCGATCTCGAGCGGATCTATCGGTTACTTCGGCTCATTCGCCGCGCCGAGGAAGAGATCGCGCGCATCTATCCGTCGGACAAGATCAAGAGCCCGGTGCACCTCTCGATCGGCCAGGAGGCGGTCTCGGTGGGCGTCTGTGACGCTCTGCGTCCTGATGACGTTGTAGCGCCGACCTATCGCGGTCATGCGGCCTACCTCGCCAAAGGTGGACCGCTGCGCGGCTTGTTCGCCGAGCTCTACGGCAAGGCTACCGGGGTCGCCGGCGGCAAAGGCGGTTCGATGCACCTCATCGACATGTCACACAATGTGTTGGGGGCTTCCGCTGTCGTCGGCACGACGATTCCGATCGCCGTCGGTTATGCGTTGGCGCTCAAACGCAGCAAAAGCGATCGCGTGTCGGTCACCTTTTTCGGCGACGGCGCCACCGAGGAGGGTGTGTTCGCGGAGAGCCTGAACTTCGCGGCGCTGCACAAGCTGCCCGTCCTGTTCGTCTGTGAGAATAATTATTATGCCATCCATACGCCGATCACGCGCCGTTGGGCCACCAATCGGCTTTGCGAGCGCGTAGAGACCTACGGCATGCCGGTTGACCAGGTTGACGACAGCGATGTATTCAAGCTGCGCGAAGTGGCGGCCGGCGCGATTGCCCGTATGCGTCGCGGCGCGGGCCCCTCGTTCATCGAATGCCGCACCTACCGCTGGCGCGAGCATGTCGGTCCGAACGAGGATTATGATCAGGGCTATCGCGCGCGCGAGGACCTCAACCGCTGGCTCAAGGATGATCAGGTGGAGCGCGTCGCCCGCATGATCGCCGACGAGCGGCGCACACAGATTGATGCCGAAATCGAAATCGATATCGCGGACGCCGTGGAGTTCGCGGAAACGAGTCCATTCCCCGAAATCGACAAGCTCTACACCAATGTCTTCGCCAGCACCTAATCAGCGGCTGCTCGCCTATGTCGACGCGCTGCGCGAGGGTCTCGCGCAGGAAATGCGCAGCGATCCGCGGGTATTCCTGTTCGGTCTCGACGTCGACGACCACAAAGGCATCCAGGGGTCGACGCGCGGTCTGGTCCAGGAATTCGGCCCCGAGCGCGTGTTTGGCACGCCGCTCTCGGAGGACGCCATGACCGGCGTCGCGATTGGCGCGGCGATGGCGGGCATGCGTCCGGTCCACGTCCACATCCGCATGGACTTTCTGATGCTGGCGATGAACCAGCTTATCAACATCGCCGCCAAGTCGAGCTACATGTATGACGGCCAGGTGAAAGTGCCGATGGTCGTGCGCAGCATGAACGGCAAGTCCTGGGGGCAGGGCGCCCAACATTCGCAGGGCCTGCACGCGATGTTCATGCACGTGCCGGGCCTGAAGGTGGTGGCGCCGTCGAATGCCTACGACGCCAAGGGTACGCTGATCGCCGCGATCCGCGACGATAATCCGGTGATTTTCGTCGAGCATCGGTTGCTGTATTTCACCGATGCCTTCGTTCCGGAAGAGCCCTTCGTCGTGCCGTTCGGCAAGGCGCGTGTCTGTACCCAAGGCGACGACATCACCGTGGTGGGCATCTCCAATATGCTGGTGGAGTGCCTGCGCGCGCATGAAATCCTCACCGACATCGGCATTCACGCCGAGGTCATCGATCCGGTTTCCCTGGTGCCGCTGGACATCGAGACCATCGTCAACTCGGTCAAACGGACCGGCCGGCTCTTGGTCGTCGACAATGCGTGGACGAGCTGTGGCGCCAGCGCCGAGATCGTCGCCCAGGTGGTCGAGCGCGCGCAGAACGGCAAGCCCATTACCATTCGGCGGCTTGGCTATGCTCCGACCACGTGCCCCACCACGCCGGTGCTGGAGCAGGAGTTTTACCCGGATCCGGGAAAAATTGCGCAAGCCATCCACAACATGGTGCGGCCCCGCGCCGCGGCGTGGCAGCCCGATCCCGAGCGCGCCAAGCTCGCCTATCAGGTCAAGTTCCGCGGCCCCTTCTGAGCCGCCGCTGCAGCCCCTAAGCCGAACTCTGAGTAAAATCAATGTTTTACGAGCTGGCAGCGAGTACGTGGGGCGCGGAAGAAATTGACGCGATCCAGCGCGTCATCGCTTCGGGCCGCTTCACCATCGGTGCCAATGTAGCGGCTTTCGAGGAAGCCTTTGCCACCTACCACAGGCGCAAATACGCGGTGATGGTGAATTCGGGCTCGTCGGCCAACCTGCTCGCCGTAGCCGCGCTCTTCTATAAGAAAGATCGCCCGCTGCAACGCGGCGATGAGGTCATCGTGCCGGCAATTTCCTGGGCCACGACCTACCATCCGTTGCAGCAATATGGCCTCAAGCTCAAGATCGTGGATATCGAGCTTGCGACCATCAATATGGATTGCCGCCAGCTCGAGGCGGCCGTTGGACCGCGGACCCGCGCCATCATGGGTGTCAGCATTCTCGGCAATCCGGCGGCTTTGGACGTCATGTGGCGGTTCGCCGACGAACGCGGCCTTTATTTCATCGAGGACAACTGCGAATCCATGGACGCCGAGCTTGGCGGCAAGAAAGCTGGGACGTTCGGCCATCTTTCGACCTTCAGCTCTTTCTTCTCGCACCACATCTCGACCATGGAAGGCGGCATGGTGACGACAGACGATCGCGAGCTGTTCGAGCTCGTGAAGTCGATGCGCGCGCACGGCTGGGTGCGGGATCTGCCCGCCGACTCCATCATTTACGACAAGCGCAACGACGATTTCTACGAGGCTTACCGCTTCATCTTGCCCGGCTACAATGTGCGGCCGATCGAGCTCAGCGGCGCAATCGGTATCGAGCAACTCAAGAAGCTGCCGGCCATGACAGCGGAGCGTCGGAAAAACTGGGCCTTGTTCCAAAAGCTGTTCGGCGGCGACAACCGCTTCATCATCCAGCGGGAGAACGGCAAGAGCTCGGCGTTCTCGTTCACTATCGTGCTAAATCCGGAAGCCGAGCTACAGCGGCCGAAGATCATGCGGGCGCTGACGGACGCCGACATCGGCTTTCGCATCATCACCGGCGGCTGCGTCACCCGTCACGACGTGATCAAACACTACGACTACGAATGCGTCGACGGGCTGCCCAACGCCAATCTGGCGCATGACCAGGGTTTCTTCGTCGGCAATCATCCTTTCGACCTGACCGCGCAGATTGAGCGCCTGCGCGAGGTTCTCGATCAAGCTGCTCGCTGAGGGCAGGGGTGCACATCATGGCGAGCGGCCAATCCATCTTGGTGACCGGCGGGGCCGGCTATCTCGGCTCCATCCTGGTGCCCGCGTTGCTGGCCGCCGGCCATCGCGTCACGGTCCTCGACAATTTCATGTATCAACAGAACAGTCTGGCGCAGGTGTGCGCCGATGAGAAATTCGACGTCGTCAACGGCGATGCACGCAAGGTGGAGACGCTCAAGCCGCTGGTGGTCAAGGCGGACTACGTCTTCCCGCTGGCGGCGCTGGTCGGCGCGCCGCTTTGCGACAAGGATCCGATTGCGGCGACCTCAACCAATCGCGACGCCATCTCCACGCTTTGCCAATTGCTGTCGAGCGAACAACGCATCGTCATGCCGATCACCAACAGCGGCTACGGGGTCGGCGAGCAGGGTCAATATTGCACCGAGGAATCGCCGTTGCGCCCGGTCTCTCTTTACGGGCGGGACAAGGTCGCCGCGGAACAGCTTATCCTCGAGCGCGAAAACTCGGTAAGCCTCCGACTTGCCACCGTATTCGGCATGGCACCGCGCATGCGCATCGACCTCTTGGTGAACGATTTCGTTTATCGCGCGGTCAACGATCGTTTCGTCGTGCTGTTCGAGGCACACTTCAAGCGCAACTTCATTCATATCCGCGACGTGGCCCGTGCATTTATGCATGCCATGGAAAAATTCGACATCATGAAGGGGCGGCCGTTCAATGTTGGTCTGTCGGATGCCAACTTGTCCAAGGCCGAGCTGTGCGAACGCATCAAGGCGCAGGTTCCCGGTTTTCAGTTTCTCGAAGCGCCGGTGGGCGAGGACCCGGATAAGCGCGACTACATCGTGTCGAACGCGCGGATCGAGGCCACCGGATATGCTCCGGCTCACGGCCTGGACGACGGCATCCGCGAGCTCATTAAAGGCTACCGGATGATCCGTAACAGGGTTTACGGCAATATCTGACTGTGCCCTCACTTCGCACAGGCGGGCCTTTCCTTGGTCGTTCGCGGTGGTGTGGCGGCCATAAGCTCAAGATGGCGCGAAAATAGGCAGTGTCGCCGCGTCCATAATGGAGCGGCCCTGCCGGACGCCGAACCTCGCCGTTGCGAGGGCCACTGAAGACGGCCATTCGGCCGCGCCGTAGCCGGTCATCACCTGCATGGCGCCGGCGAGCCCGGCCCGCTTGGCGGCTTCCACATCGATGGTTTTGTCGCCCACCAGCCAGGACCTTTTCAGGTCCAGATCCAGATCGGCCGCAGCGCGCAGGATCATGCCGGGATTGGGCTTTCGCGCCGGATGATCGGGATGCCAAAGGTCAGCTTTTCCGTGGGGATGGTGGGGGCAGGCATAAACAGCGTCGAACCGCGCGTCTTGCGGCTCGAGGACGGCGATGACCGCATTTTGCACCGCCAAGAAGTCGGCCCAGCCGTAAAGGCCGCGGCCGATACCGGCTTGGTTGGTCACCAGCACGACCGGAATACCTTGGCGATTGGCCGCGCCGATTACCGCGGCCGCCCCGGGTAGAACCGCCACATCTTCGACGCGGCAAAGATGATCGATTTCCTCGACGACGACCCCGTCGCGATCGAGGAACAGCGCCGCGCCGCCGCGTCGGGCATGATGGCGGACTTCGCACCAGACGCCGTCGCCGTCGATGGGATAGCCGGTGTCGGGTGCGCTGAAGGCGGCAGCTGTCATCGGGGCAGGCCGAAAAACCGGTAGTAAAGAAGCAGCGTGCCGGAATGGGCGATTTCGCCAGCGGCGATGAGCTCTTCAAGCTCCTTGCGGGCGAGGAGGGCGAAACCGCCAATGCCGATCTCATCCTTGGGCTGGCGCGGCGTCCCTTCGCAGCGCGCAGCCGCAAACAGCCCCACATAAGCCGACAGAGTTCCCGGCTCCGGCGCATAAGTGCCGAGCGCGAGCAGATCGGTCGGAGCGCAGCGCAGGCCGGTCTCTTCGTTCAATTCCCGCAACGCGGCTTCGGCGGCCGTCTCATGCTCGTCGATGAACCCGCGCGGCACCTCCCAAAGCTCACGTCCGAGCGCGTGCCGGTAGACCCGCATCAGCAGAACTTTGTCGCCGAGCACGGGCAGAACGTCGACGCCGGTGACCAGGTTCGCCCGCGGATTGCGACCCTCGACGACCAGGTAATCCTCGACTTCGTTGCCGTCATCATCGACCAGATGGTCGTAGTAGACCCGCCAACGGCTGTTCGCGGCGGCTAGGCGACGATTCTTCCGAACAACCTTTGTCAACTTACAGCCCAACGGGTTGATACAATACGATTTTGCTGCCGTCGTTATCGAAACCGACGTTGACATGAATGAGCTTCTTCAAGCGTTCGCGGACCTGCTCGCGCTTTTCTGATTCTACCAGGAATACCATGAAGCCGCCGCCGCCTGCGCCGAGGAGCTTGCCGCCGATCGCGCCGGCGGCGCGGCCAGCTTCGTATATCTCGTCGATCTGCTCATTGGACACTTTGGCGGCAAGCTCACGCTTGAGCCGCCAGGAATCGTGCAGCAACTCGCCGAGTTCGCGCAGCGGCGCCTTCTTGTCGAGCAGAACGTCGACGGCACTATCGACCATGCTTCGGATCGTGCGTAATTGGCTCTTGCGATTGCTCATATTCTTGATCTGGTCCTCGGCGAAATCGGAAGCAAATCGCGAGAAGCCGGTGAAGAACAGCATGATGGAGCGGCTGATTTCTTCGCGCCGCTCCGACGACAGGATAATCGGTGCGACTGCAAACGACCCGTCGGAGTAAAAATCGATGCGGTTGAATCCCCCATATGCGGCCCATAATTGATCCTGGGAACCGACGTTTTCCTTTAGCACGTCCTGCTCAATACGGATCGCTTCGCGCGCGAGATCGCGCTTCGAGATCATTTTACTGTCGAGCGCGTGCAGCGCATTCAGGAGTCCGACCGTGAACGAGCTGCTCGATCCCAGCCCGGAACGTGCCGGGAGGTCCGCGTCGTGATGTATTTCGAGTCCTTCCGTGATCTTCAAGTCGGTCAAAATTCCCCGCACCGCCGGGTGCTTGATATCGGCGACTTCGTTGACCAGCTCGACCTGTGAATAAACGATGCGGGACTTGTGCTCGAAGAACGGCGGCAGCCGGCGCACGCTGATGTAGCAGTATTTGTCGATCGCAGTGCCGATGACCGCGCCGCCATGCTCGCGAAACCAAGAGGGATAGTCGGTGCCGCCGCCAAACAGAGAGATACGGAACGGGGTACGACTAATGATCATGAACGCAATCCTTATTCTAAGTCATGCTCTATGCGCTAAGACATGAGCCGCCAGCGCCAACGATTCCGGCGTGCCGATGTCGATAAATTTAAAGGGTCCTGCGAATGCGGCAAGAGATCCCGCCGGCAAGCGCTCAAACACATCACGCTCGAGCGATGCCGCATCACCTGCAGCAATTTCGTCGAGCAGAGCCGCGGAAAGCAGATAGACCCCGGCATTGACCAGGGCCCTGCCATGAAACGCCGGGTCTTTCTCGACAAAGCCGCGAATGTAGCCGCGCTGGTCGAGCTCCACGCGCCCGTAGCGGCCCGCGTCATCAACCTCGGTGCACAGAACACTGCCGAGCGCTTTGGCCGCGCCGTGGCGGTCGACAAATGCGCAGAAGTCGGCGTCGGTGAAGCTGTCGCCGTTCATGATCAGCACCGGATCGCTGCGCAATTTGCAGCGGGCAAAGCGGATAGCGCCCGCGGTGCCGAGCGGTGAGGGTTCGACCACAGTCGCGAGCTCGACGTTGTCGACTGGCTGCGCGTTGAGGCGGTCAATGACCATCTGTGCCTGATGGCCAAGCCCCAGGACGACCCGCCGCGCGCCGAAACCCTGCAACCAGTCGAGCAAATAGGCGAGGTATGGCCGTCCCGATATGGGCGCCAATATCTTGGGCAGGTCGCCGAGCACCGGCCGGATGCGCGTCCCAAGTCCACCCGCGAGGACGAAAATGTCGAGCGCCTCCAAGCACCGTCTGCGCGTCGCGACAGTTCCGTTCACGCGACCGGCTGTGCGTCGGACATTTCCATGTCCTCGATGATCTTGCGCCGCAACTTGTGGCGGGTCATGCGGTCGATGTGTTGTCGGGTTTCCCAACCAAATTTCTGCGTGACCGAATCAAGGTAACGCTTCCTGGTGAAATAGTGGTCGAAGGCAGTGTCGCGGAATTTGAGCACCTGAGCGGCCGACACCTTCTCGGTCGGCAGCGGCAGGCAATCGTAGCTGTGTTGGGAGAAGCCGCTCCATGTGTCCGGCAACGCCCAGCCCTTCTCGACTGCCATGCGGTAGAGCGGCGAACCGGGATAGGCCATGGCGGAGTAGAAGTTGGCGAATTCGCAGTTGAGCTCGTTGGCGAGTTTTAGCGTCTGTTGCATGGATTCGAGATCGTCGTCCGGAAGGCCGAAGATGAAGTTGCCGATGACGCTGATGCCGGCCTGCTGAATCTGACGAACGATATCGATGATTTCGTTCTGGGTGAACGATTTCTCTGCGCCGTCGCGGACGTGCTCGCTGCCGGACTCGATGCCGAGCGCCAGCCAACGTACGCCGGCCTTGCGCAGTTTCTCCAGCATATGCGCGCGCACGGTATCGACCCGCGCATAGGCCCAGATGTTGAGCCCGTAATTGCGTTCGATCAGCTCGTCGCAAATGGCCATGACGTGGCGTTCGTTGAGCACGAACATCTCATCGATGATCTTGTACGTCTTCACGCCATAGGTGTTGTGCAGCAGATCGATTTCCGCAGCCACTGCCTTCGGCGCCCGCATGCGGTAGCGGTTAGTGCCGAACGGCGCATTGATGCAGCAAAACATGCATTTGTACGGACACCCGAGCGAGGTGTAGATCGAGGCATAGGGCTTGCGCGACTCCAGATCGCCGAAACACTGCCAATTGTGTGCCCGGTATCTGTCCATGGGCAGAAGGTCCCAGACGTTGCCGTGCAGGTCCTTTTCCAGATCCTTGATGAGTGGCGGCGAAATGTTGTTGCGGATCGTGTCGTTGTCCCACCACACCAAGCCTTGGACCTTGGAGAAGTCGTAAGGCGCCCCTGCGCGCAGAACGTCGAGCAGTTCCTGTACGGTAATCGGCCCTTCGCTGTTGCAAACGAAATCGACCGCTTCCTCACGCAGCGTGCGGTCGGGCAGTGCCGCGACGTGCCCGCCGACAATAATGATCGGTTGGTCCGCATTCCGCGCCTTGATGGCGCGGCAGGTCGGGCTCGCCGCCGCCATCTGCTGGGTGGAAGCCGACGGTTGATGGCCAAAAGCGATCATGCCGACCAACCGCGGCTGGCGCGCCGCCACTTTGTCGGCTGTCGTTTCCGGACCGAAGCCTTCGGCTTCCGCGTCGATGATCTCGACCGTGTAGCCGCGATCGCGCGCATAGCCGGCGATCAGCCGACACCACAGCGGCGGTTCCACCGCGGTCAGTTCTTCGCCGAGTTCCTGATAGATACGGTCCCGCCCATTGGGATTGATGAGCAGCAGGTCTAGATCGGAACCCATCGAGCCTCCCCCGTCCACTGCCGAATGTCCGATGTTATTCAGCGGGATGGGGCTATTTGCAAGAGAAATTTGAGGCATGCCCGATCAAAGATTGCGCATTTAGGCCATCTCTGGAGGTCCTGCGAGGGTGTTGCTCAAAGTTGCGCATTGCGCGGCGTAACTGACGCGAGCCAATCGTGCGAACTGATTGCTGGAACTATGCTTTCAAGTTGGATTTATGACGGGAGCTCTGTATGCTATCGGGGAGCGGCTCCCATCCTCATGACGAGGAACGGTTATATTCTTGCGCCATCGAATAAGAGGCGAGCCTTATGGTCGATCGTGACGATACAGTTCGGGCACATTTTCGCCGGTCCTGTGACAGCCTTGAACGGGCGGCGGAAGATCCGGTGCTGCAGGCCGCGATTTATGCCATTGCTGCGACCATCACCCGGTCGTTTCGCAATGGTGGAAAGCTTTTGATCGCCGGCAATGGAGGCAGCGCCGCCGACGCGCAACACATTGCCGGAGAGTTCCTTTCGCGTCTCAATTTCGACCGCGATCCGCTCCCGGCCATCGCGCTCACCACCGACACATCGGTGCTGACCGCTATCGGGAATGACTACGGATTCGATCGCGCTTTCGAACGCCAGGTCCGTGGCCTTGGCCGCTCGGGCGATGTGTTTCTCGCCATCTCGACTTCGGGCCGTTCGCCCAACGTGTTGGCCGCGCTGCGGGCCGCACGCAAAATCGGTGTAACGACCGTGGGCTTCACTGGCAATGGCCAACGCGATATGTCGGCCTATTGCGATCATTGCCTCGCCGCGCCTTGCGCCGAAACACCAATGATCCAACAGATTCACATCGTCGCCGCCCATGCCATCTGCACGCTGGTCGAACGCGATCTGTTCGGCAGCGAAGCCGCGGCGACGGCTGCGGTTTGATACAATAACAATAATCGCCACCGCGGGATTAGCGACATGCGGGACCAACGATCGTGAACGAGACCGCTCCGGTCATCTTTCCGCTTGCGGGGAAACGCGTGTGGGTCGCCGGCCATCGCGGCATGGTCGGCTCGGCGCTTGTGCGCCGACTGGAGCGCGAAGCGTGCACGCTATTGACCGTTGATCGTGAGACGCTGGACCTGCGCCGCCAGGCGGAAGTTGAAGCTTGGATGCTCGCCAATCGTCCCGAGGTCGTCTTCATAGCTGCTGCGACCGTGGGCGGCATCCTTGCCAACTCGACTCGGCCAGCGGAGTTTCTTTACGACAATCTGACAATCGCATCGAACATCATTAGTTGCGCCGCAAAGGCCGACGTCGCGAAACTGATGTTCCTCGGCGCCGCGTGCCTTTACCCGCGCTTGGCGCCGCAACCAATGTCCGAGGATTCGTTGCTCGAAGGCCCGCCCGAGCCGACCAACGAGTGGTACACGGTCGCAAAAATCGCCGGTGTCAAATTGTGTCAAGCCTATCGCAAGCAGCATGGCTGCGATTTCATCGTCGCAGTGCCCGCCAATCTCTATGGCCCTGGCGATCGTTTCGATACGCAGTCGGGTCACGTGGTGCCAGGATTGATCGTCCGCGCGCATAACGCGCGAATGGAAAACGCGTCCGCGCTGTCAATCTGGGGCACCGGCAAGGCGCGTCGTGAGTTCATGCATGTGAACGACTGCGCCGATGCGCTTGTGTTTCTGATGAAGACCTATTCCGATCCGCGTATTATCAATGTCGGGACCGGAGAGGAAGTTTCGATTGGTGAGCTGGCGCGCACGATTTGCAATGTCGTCGGTTACTCCGGCGCGCTTGCTTTCGACGCGACGAAGCCCGACGGAATGCCGCGGAAGCTGCTCAATTCGTCACGGATCAAGGAGATGGGATGGCGAGGCCGGATCGAGTTGGATAGCGGCTTGCGGCAAACCTACCAGTGGGTTCTCAACAACCTACTCGTCCGCGGCGGGGAACTGGCATCTTCAGGAGCGGCAACGCAATAATTTTCCGCAGATGCTTTATCCGACGCCTACCCTCATCTTTCCGCCCGGTCCAGGGTCGCGTGCCGCCATCCTCTCGACGCCCAACTGAGGCGGTGCGCATAGGCTCGCGTCCGCCGCACCCGAAACCCGGGCCCGCACCCGGTACCGCCTCGGAATACCGGCTAGATCGACCTGGAGCTGATCGAGGTCCAGACCGGCAGCTCTCTCCGGTAAGAGGATATCAGGCGGATCGAAGAGGATTACACCCGATCTTGATCGCCGATTACGTCGTGCGGGTCGGGGACACGGCTGAAATTGTTGGGGCTGATCCAAAATGAGCCGGCAATAGTGGAAAGTAAAAGATCGTCTGAAGAATCAGCTGGCCTGGAATCACGCGCCATATTGGCAAAATTCCTTGGTGCTCTCGGCACTACATTGCTTTGCCCGGCACGCAAGAGTTAGCTACTGTGCCAGCCGGCTGGCGGGGACGGTTGGACCGGTCGTCCCTCGTTAGCGTAATCTCGAGCAACCTCGACGGAGCTTAATCGAACCCAGAATCCACCTTAGCCAAGCCGCCATTCTGTCCCGTAAGGTGGGACCACCTCTGTCCTGCTCGGTGCTACATTTCCGATTTCCCTTATCGCTTCGGCAGGCGGTGTTGCATTAACTCAATCAGCGATCATCTCCGTCCTTACAGCCGGCATCATCTTCTTCACGGCCACCGGCTGTTCGGCCTCGACCGCCGCTTCGCTGCGGTCCTCGGTACCGGGGGTTCGGTGTGCGGCGTCTCCGCCTCGCTCGCGGTCGCCGCATCCGTGGGAGCCCGTAAGGGTGAAATCGCGGCATCGGTCACATTGGTTGTCATCGCCGCAATCATAATGGTTTTCTTTCTGCCCTTCGTCAGTCATTGGCTTGCTCTGCCGGCGGGTGTTGGCGGTGCCTGGATTGGCTCGTCGGAATTCGCCGACGCCGCCGGCTACGCTGCCGCAAGCGTCTTCGGGCAAATGAGCGGCAACGAAACTGCTTCGATCCGGGCATTCACGATGAACAAGGTCATCGGTCGTGACATCTGGATCGGTGTTTGGTCGCTGTTCTGGGCGTTCGTCGCCCTTCGCTACTGGGAAGGCGGCAAAGGCCGCAGCATCGATCCCGGCGAGCTGTGGCGACGCTTTCCGAAATTCGTCATTGGATTTTTCATCGCAACCGCGATCGTCTCGCTTTATTTTGGCGATGCGATCACCCCCGGCCAGACCGCCGATTTCCTGCGGCCTATGGGTGCCCTCCGTAGCATCGTCTTTACCCTCTGCTTCCTGGCGATCGGCCTAACAACACGATTTTCGGAGTTCGAATCGGTAAACTGGAGGGCCGCTATCGCATTTGCATCCGGTGCCATTGTCAATGTGATCGCCGGCTACCTGTTGTCGGCCCAAGTTTTCTATGGCTATTGGTCGAAGTTCTGACGCGACGTGCGCTTCGTGCCGCCATTTTCAAGGCGAGGCGGAAGCATTAGAGCGAGCTGGTGGGACTGGCGGCAATGTCGTCGGTTTATTCGCGGGCGCGCGCGCCGACACTGGCCTTTTGCCGTGCACAAATAAATTCCGCGACCGAGCGACGGCTGTGATTGTCACGAATTCGCAATTGCTGCATCCAATCCGGGTAATGCATTATGCGAGAGGGTAGACGTTATTTGTTCGGTTTCTATGTTCGGTTCCGAAGACTGGCCCCGGTCCGCCGAAGACATGGTAGTCGGGCGCTTCATTGACGACGAAGAGACGGATCGACCGCACCGTCGCGGTATTCGAGGAAGCACATGCGCCAGATTGTTCGGCATCGCTCACGCGGCCGGTTGATTCGAGCCATCACGCGTCCGCCGTTTCGTGATAACCTTGGTTATAAGGGCTTGTTTAATCGGATCAGCCGCGCTCAGCCGCACATCGTTCGTCATCTTCATTTGAAGATTGACGGGTGGCCTCAGTGGTCGCGGCCAATGCGGGTTGCATTTCTGTCCGATTTTCATACCGGTTCGCACGCAGGGGATATTGCCCGCCTCACAGCTATCGTCGCTGAAGCGTCGCGTCTCCTCCCCGATGTCGTGCTGTTCGGCGGCGACTACGTCAACATGCAGCCTTTCGGGGGTGGTCGTGTGCCACCAACCATGACAGCGGCGATCCTCTCGCGCCTAAAGGCGCCGCTTGGCCGTTTCGCCGTCCTTGGGAACCATGACTACAATTATGGGGAGCATGCCGTCGCAGATGCTCTGGAGCACCATAACATTACTGTGCTCAGGTATGAACGTTTGATCATTCAATTTCAAAATCACTCTGTTGATATTGTTGGAATACCCGATGCTCACGTAGCAAGAACTGAAGCTTATGCGTTATTGGCCGGAGTCTTACCGGACCGCCCGACCATCGTGCTTGCCCATGATCCGGTTTGGTTCGCGCATGTGCCTCCCGGACCTCACCTCACACTAGCCGGACACACTCACGGCGGCCAAATTCGGTTTCCCGGCGTCGGGATTATTAGGAACGCCAGCAAAGCACCGTTACGCTGGAGCCACGGCCTCGTCCAGGAGAGGGGAAGGTATCTCTATGTTACAAGTGGACTCGGAACGAGCGGCGTGCCAGTGCGTTGGCGCGTCCCGCCAGAATTTGTTGTGCTGGACGTGACGGGCTAGGGCATCTGGGATCTTTGCGATGGTTGCGTCGGAAAAGACAGCAGATTCGCGCTCCTGCTCCTCGGCCCGACTTCCATGATGCACAGTCATGATTCCACTGCCCCGCTTCATTGCGAGATCCTGTTGGCGTGCAGAAGATGGCGCGGTTTCGGTGCCGCAAAGTTCGGTTGTGAATAAGGCAGCCAAATCGACTTGTCAGCAGAGGCCAAGGGTGCATATTAGCCTTCATGGCGGCGTTCGAATCCACTGCAGGGCAACTCGTTATGGTGACCACGCGCCGACTTGGAGATGGCGAGCCGGAGTACGCCCCGTTCGTTGTCGCAGAACCGGACCCCACGAAAGCCGCGCAACTCGTGTCGCGCGTTCTAGCGCCCGATGAGAGAGCAAGAGCTATCTGCCCGTTGAGCGCTGAGGCGATCAAGAAATTTGGCCTAGAACCCGGGCAATTTACAAATCGGTGGTGGGAATGAACACCCCCAAACGACCGCGCGACTGAACCAATAGGCAAAGCACATGGTCGAGTTGGCGACCGGGCAAGCATCCGATACTACCCCGTCAGAGGAATGAAGAGCGCCGCCGCCGGAGCCGCAGGTAGAGCGGCCCACTGATCACCTGAAAAATCCGACAAGTTCAATCTTGAGCTGATTGATGCTCAGACGGGCAGCTATATTGGCGAGAACGATATCGTGCGGATCGATGACGATCGGCACCGGTCGTGATCCGCGGATGTCGAGAAGTCAGGGTCCGGAGGCTATTACCAGCTGCAACTGCCATGTCTGGTGTCGGGACTCAAATTCGCCCAACACTCGAGTTAAATTCTTGCAGATCGGTTGCCGAATTAGTCGGTATCGCGCCTTAATCACATCTTTGCTCAATCCACGTGTGTAAAGGTGCGTAGGCACTTATCGAAATCATATGAGACGAGCCCTGTGGATCGCGCTTGGACCTGCTTGAGCGATGTTCGGCAAAACCGTAGACACTGTGCGACTCGCTGACGTTCGGTTAAAACGCGCATGGACTGAATTTCAGTTGGTGTTCCCTCGGTTCCACAACGTCGGGGCAATGATCAAGGTGAAGCTGCTCGTTCGCGCAAAGTGTGTCCGATCCACACAACATAGCCTGTAGCGGGCACATCGATGAACCGCTTGGCGACCCGAGGTGCCGATGCCGTGACTGTGCAGGACACCACGTCCGATGCGCTGGGCGCACCGCAAGACTCCACATGGCAATCCTTCATGACGCCCTTCGACGATCCGGGCGGTGCGGCGGCTGTGCCCGGTGGGGAAGGAACTGGTGGCTACCAGACCTCCCACAGCGGCCTGGATGGGGCTGCGGAGGACGGCGGAGCAACGCCAGCCGCTTTGTTCGCTTCTGCGACGTCGGAACGCGCGTCAGCTGATTTTGCGCCAGCTGAATTTGGGAGCCTTGCGAACTCCACGGTGGACTCCTTCGGAGCGTTTATCACCGACGCCAGCATCGGCTCCGACGCCGCCGCGGCTCTCGGCGATCCGGCCGACACGCCGGCTACGACCGGCGAGGTTGTCGACTATCGGACCCCCAACACCGGCCTGGATGCAGCCGCGCCCGCGGGCAGCGGCGGCGTGGTGGCAACGGCTGTTTCGTTCGCTCCTGCGACGTTCGTACCCGCGTCGGCTATTTTGGCGAATTTGGCGAACCCGGCGGCAGGCTCCTTCGGAGCGTCTATCACTGACGCCAGTATTGGTTCCAACGGCGCCATCGCGGCACCAGTGCAGGAAGGAATTGTCGGCTACCTCACCACCCACGCCGGCCTGGATGCAGCCGCGCCTTCAAACGGCGGCGGCATGGCGGCAATGGCCGCTTCGTTGGCTCCTGCTGCTTTCGCGCCCGCGCCTGCTGATTTGGCGAGTTTGGCGAATCCGGCGGCGGGATCCGTCGAAGCGCCCATCACTGACTCCAGCATCGGCGCCAACGGCGCCACCGCGGTACAAGTGCAGCAGGCCCTGGATGAGAGCGGATTGAGCGTCAACGGCGCCGGCATTCGGGTTGGCGTGCTCTCCGACAGCTTCAATGATCTCGGCGGCGCGGCCGCAGACGAAGCGGACGGGGCGCTGCCGCCCGCCGCCGACATCGACGTGATTAAAGACCTCGCTTCGGGCGGCACCGACGAGGGGCGCGCGATGATGCAGATCATCCACGCCATCGCCCCGGGCGCCGATCTCGCCTTCTACACCGCCTTCGACAGCGAGCAGGACTTTGCCAACGGCATCCTCGCGCTGGCCGCCGCCGGCTGCAAAGTCATCGTCGACGACGTGAGCTATTTCGACGAGCCGTTCTTTCAGAACGGCGTGGTGGCGCAGGCGATCCAGACCGTGGAGGCGGAAGGCGTCACCTACGTCACGGCGGCCGGTAATAACGCCAGCAATGCCTATCAGGCCGCCTGGATGCCCATCTCGGGGACGTACGACGGCAAGACGCTTACCGACGCGGAGAGCTTCGGCGGCAGCCTCGTGCAGACGGTCACGATCAACACAGAAGGGACTGGCTACGACGTTCCCTTGCTGCTGGAGTGGAACCAAGCCTATGGCGCCGCCACCTCGGACCTTGAGATACTCGTCTTCAACTCGAGTGGGAAGCTCGTCGGCACGGCGACCAACGCATCGGACGGCGAGCCGACCAATCCCTGGGTGGAATTCGACTTCGCCAAGAGCGGGACCTACTACGTTGCCATCGAAAACCTGTCCGGCCCTAATCCCGGCCTGATCAAGGAGATCACCGAGGGCGACGGTCTGCCGGCGACGATCAGCGGCGCAAACGTCGGGTCAGTCTACGGCCACGCTATGACCCCGGGCGCGATTACCGCTGGCGCCGTCAGTACCGCCGACACGCCGGCCTTCGGCGTCAATCCCGTGGTCAGCGAAAGCTTCTCATCGTCGGGTGCCGGGACGGAGCTTCTGTTTGCCAACAACGGCACTCCGTTATCGCCGGCCGATGAACTCAGTCCGGTCGCCGTCTCCGGCGTGGATGACATCAACACGACTGTTTCAGATTTGACCGACTTCTACGGCACTTCCGCCGCGTCAGCGAGCCTGGCCGGTGTTGCGGCGCTCATATTGTCGGCCAATCCCGATCTTACTCCGGCGGAAGTCGAGCAGATCATGGAGGCAACGGCGCTCCCGATGGCCAATCCGGCGGTGAGTGGAGCTGGCCTGGCACAGATCGACCCGGCCGTGATGGAGGCGGAAGCGGAGGCGGTCGCGCCCGTGCCCGGTTCAGCGTATTTCGTGGACCTCACCGGCAACGGCGAATCTGACCTGATCTATGAGGCTCCGGACAATGTGTTCTGGGTATCGCTGTCGACCGGCAGCGGCTTCGCCGCACCGCAGGCCTGGACCTCGGAGGGG
>Ga0187891_1000159_pt1 | contig 70850 bp, 63 predicted proteins | sample June2016WEW_21_4_FD_132990 | JGI IMG/M metagenome (GOLD analysis project Ga0187891, IMG submission 132990) | Peatland microbial communities from SPRUCE experiment site at the Marcell Experimental Forest, Minnesota, USA - June2016WEW_21_40 | ecosystem: Environmental > Terrestrial > Soil >... | reverse complement strand
GATCTGCCGTTTGAATTCGATGCTGTGGGTGCGGTGCTTGGCCATGGCTTTCATCCTCTGAAAGCCCGGTAGCTCCGGTCAATTCCCAACCTGCAATCTGTCCACCGTCAGGGGCGCACTCCATCTGTGCGAGAAAAAATATTACAAACTTTGCCATCCACGCGCACTTTTGATTCAACGAATCGTCTGTCCAGAGTCGAATATTGCGCGAATTTGCTCTCAGGTCGCCATTCAAGGACTTTACCGCGCCATTACAGCCGAGCCCTCAGTGCGTGCTCGGTACGCGGCCCGCGACCTTCTTACTCCCGTCTATCGCTGGTTTAACGAAGGCTTCGACACGTTCGACCTAAAGGAAGCCAAGACGCTGCTCGATGAGCTGCAGGCCTGACAACCAATTTCGAAACGGCCTCTTAGATTCGCTGATTTGAGACAGGCGCGCAAGAAGGCAACCCCGATCCGAGTCACGTTTCGACCAGCTATGCCGAGCGGCAAAACCTCACACAGCGAATGAGTAGCCGACGCTTTACCCGATTCACCAACCCCCTGCGATGGCTGCCGGTGTCATGTCGCGCCTCTGGGAGATTGGTGATATGGATGTATTGGAGGCTTGGGAGGTGACAAAATTGAAGGAAAACATGCTGTGAGTTGGACAATAGAGTTCGGTCAAAAAACCCCTAAAGACGGGAGATGGAGTATTATGACCGTCCGTAGTGAAGCTGAGGCTGTTCGCCAAACGAAAGAATATCTCGATATTGGTTTTGTTGTGAACGCAATCAAAAGACCAGACGGGTCAATTGCGCACGATCAAGACCAGTTAAGCGCCCTATATCATGGATTTGATGACTTGGCATTGAAGTTAGCCGAAAAGCGGACGCCGCGAAACTCGCGCGCAGAGGGAGACTTGGAGGGCGGTCGGGCTCGCGACGCCGCATTGAAGGCGGCAAAGAGACGGTGGAGCCAAAAAGGTGGCTCACAGGATTGATCCCCGAGCGAATGCGGCTACGCGATCCAAGGCGTTGCAATGACTTGGCGATCGATCCTTAACGTTGCTATCCGTTGGTTTGTTTGTGGCGCCCTCGTTGGCATTCTCGTCGAGCTTGGAATTATATGGGGGACGGGCAACCCGAAGCGGTGGCAAACGCCCGGGGCTCTTTTGACCACAATGTTCATAGTAGCGACTGCCGGTATGATGATCGGGATTCTCCGACATCAGATGCTGGGAAATTCAAACTGAGGCACTACCGACCCTGGAAGGCGCTCGGCCCGCGAGCTTGGCGTGCTTAACCCGCATTCCCCGGATGATGCATTGAGTTGCGCAGTCCGCACGCCGATTCAGATATAGGCATCAGCACCTTATCCTGGATCAAGCGAGGCGCGTCGGCACCACCATGATAGAAACAAAAGGAACTGTGATGGGCCGCATGGAATGTTTCATAGGCGGCACAGCCAACCCAGATGAAAAGTTTAGTGTTGTTCTCCAAATCGGCATCCCACGTAGTCGAGGTTGTAATGTTAACTTGAGTAAGGTTGAACTCTTGCGGAATGTATGCGGACGGGAAAACCGCGAAATTGCCAGGGTCGGGTTGCGTTTTCTTGCAACGATCCCAGTGGTCTTTCAGATACCTTTCGATTTTGTCGCCGCTGAGTGGTGGCGCTGCGGTCAAAAAATCATTTGTGACGAGTATATTGAGCGCCGGTTCATGTCCTGTGTTATCAAATCCGACTTTCACTTTTACCGGCAGCCCTATCACGGCCTCGTCTATAAGACCTACTCTGGGAGCGAGCCACGCGCGATTAGCGGCGACCAGAGTTTCACGCAGTGTTCTGTCTGTACTGTCCAATGCGCTCCACTGCCAAATGGCAATCCACGCGATCAACGCCGTAGCTATTGCAAGAATCAAGCTATCAATGGATTTGAGAAATTGGATTATCAAACAAGTCCAGCGTACAATGAAACGCCACGCAGCCATCAGGCACTCTTTTAGGTATTTCATTGTCGGTGAAAGTTCTTCTTTTCGCTTCCGCTTCTTACGCTTCATCTTGGACTTGGTGCTGTGCTTGGTCCGGTAGAGGCGCTTTTCGTCACTAGCGTTTCCGCCAGTGAGCGGTTGAGGTGTTCTCACCATTAACGGTTAATAGTGAGGCCCGCAAATGTTGGTGACAAACCGCTGGGAGCGGACTTTTACGGGCGGTCGGCCTTTCGGTTCCACAGCCCCCGCAACAACTTCGCACCGAAGATCAAGAAAACCGGTATAATTATCAGGCTGCCAAACCGACCGGCGACAGCATACGCCAGAAGTCCAGACGCGGTGCACCAACCATCGGCTCGTCTAGCTCGGCGACTTCGAGACCGAGCACGGCCAAGCGGATCGGCGGTCGGGCGGCGGTGGCTCGCCGCTTGATGCGCGTCGCGCTATCGCTTCGGTGGGTCCTTCGGTCTGTTGTGTTTCGGGACGCGAACGCGAGGGTTATCGAGGAGGTGTAGAGCCTCAGTCCAAACATCTTTGGCGGACGAATCGCGGTCCTGAGCCACGCGTAGAATTTTGCGCAACGCCTCCTGAAATTCTTGCTTACGCTGCTCTGGTGTTTCGCCAACTGGGATAGCTTCTGCTTGCGATGCATGCGCTTCAGCTTCGCTGATCGCATGATCGATGTTGATTCGGAAGCCTTCGGTGCCGGGCGTTTCCCTACCCAAAATCGTGCAAAGATTGTCGATCAATTCGTGCCATCGACCCTGCAGTTTTAAAAACGCAGACTTCAACGACTGCCCGTCGAATAAAAATCGGCAGCCGTGGTCTCGGGCGAATCTAGTGGCTGCGGTTCGCGTGCTTTCGTCAATCACACCCGCCGCTTCACCGGGCGGGAACAGCATCCCGAGCGTTGCTTCATCTATTTCGGTGCTATCGCCGGGAATTAGGTCGTCGAGCACTTGTCCCATCATTTCCCGATCCATGATCGCTCTCCTGGATACGAACGCGTCTTCACTCTTCGCGCAGTAGTTCCGGCAGCTTGGCGAAGTTCGCCGTCATGCGGCGGGCCTCATCGCGCGAGAGCCGATTGCGACCCAAGGCTTTTTTAATGTTGCAGGGCACGCCAGTTTTCATAATTCCGCCTTCTGTTCGATCTAGGCTAGCACCTTGGGATGTCGGGCACTGGAGAGTGCCCATGTCAGCACAAATCTTTAGACGCTATGACGCCTTTGAGATCATGATGCTAGCAGGGGCTTTCTAGGCATTCTGCGGGTCCATTATTTTTCGTTATTTAATTCGGTACCTACGGCGGCATTTGTCGGCGGTTGCTTGGGTCCACTACGTGAGCGATGCAGCGTAATGTCCGGAGTCGGGGCAAAGCGGAAGTGCCGGGCGCTCGCTCGATACGACGCATTGAGCCGTCGTCATAGGCGATCAGCCTTCCCTGCCTCGGGAACCGATGGAAGGTTTTTTTCATGTCAAAACGCAACTGAGAAATGCTGCCTAATACGGAAGGCTGCGAAGGGGGCGTTTCAGGCAGCCATGTGCCGAGTCTGCGATGCCATCACCGTCTGCTCCGCCACCGTCTTCATTAGCGACACTTCATGAAGCGGACGCTTTTGGACCATGGCCAATGCCGCCGCATAAAACTCCTGCCATCGTTCATCACTTTTAGTCTGATACAGAATATAGGCCGCCCATGCTGCAGCCTGTACCCACCATTCCCGTCGCGGTTCGAGCACCTTCTCCAGAATAAGTGCCTCGCGCTTCTTGCGTGCGGCGTAATTACCAGTCAGCGCCGCATCGACCTCGTCGCCAACTTCGAACCAGCTATCCAAGAAGCAGTAGTCATTGCCGAGGTCAGACCCCTCTGCCAACAGATCTTTGAATGCGTTGGCGCTAATCGCGCGGCCATCGGGGATCATATCGAGTAGCGATGCCGCACTTATAAGCTCCGGCTGAACCGAAGAGACGCCGACAGCTTCAAGAAATTGCACCAGTCCGAATGGCGGCATCAAACCAGTCTGATGCCCGAGCGCCAGGAAATGACCGACCGAAAGCCGTATAAAGTCTGGAGGGATCGTGAACTGGTCCATCTGGCCCGCTTCGAAAAATGTTTGCTCAATCTCCTTTGTCGTCATTCCTTCCCGCGCCCACGCATCGCGCACACCAAAGCCGTGCTTGAGCACCATGCTTCCTAGAGTATTTTTGCGCTTGCTACGGCAATGCGCGAGCACACCAATCGCTCCGGATCCATCGACGCCGGTGCTCACCAATTGGCGAATTTCAACCTCATCCCATTGCGCTGGCGACACGCTTTTCCTGCGTGCGGTGGAAATAGCAGCGTCAAGCGCCGCGCGGCTATCTTCCGGCAGCCAATTGCGCATCGTGATCATGCGGCGCAGCATGGTCGGCGACACTTTGCCTTGCGTGCGGCGTCCTCAATGGCGTTTGCAAAGGCTTTTCGAACAGATGCTATTGGATCCAATAGCCAGCCGATGGAAGCCTCAACGGCAGCTGCCTCGCCGGAAAACAGGAGCGCTGCGGCCATCACAGAGCGGTGCTCGTCAGGCAACCCTTCCGAAGTCTCCGCCAGAAAAGAATGGAGCACGAACGGATCACCATCTGCTTGCTTCACGAGGTCGGCGACAAAGCCAAACAGATCGGCGGAGTCAGCGAGATTGAAATCAACAGCATTCGCCTTGCCAACTTCTTCGAGCAAATGCTCGACAAACCCACGCAACTCTTCGCCAAGGTCGAGTTTGGCAGTACTAAAACACTGAACGAGAAATAAGATAGTAGCAGGATCATGCGCCCTATTTTGGATTGCCATAACTAACCGCTTGCGAACGCTTTCTGCGAGTTCAGATGCGGTCTGATAGCCTGACTCGATATCGAAGCGCAGAGCCTCTAAAGCTTGGCCGAACAGAAAGCCAAAAGAATCAACCAATGATTCGTTGGATTGCTTCTTCGCAGCCTCCTCCAACGTAAGGTCCAGCAGTTCGATTGCAGAGTTCTGATAATCTGCGAGCACCTCAACTGCCTGTTGAGCATTCTTGGATACGCGGCCGCTTGCGATATCCTTCTGCACTAACCGCGCCAGCCGAATAAGTTCCGTCTTCGTCGCTTTCATGCCGGCAGCTCCAGCGAATCGTGAGAATGTTAGAAAAGCACAAGCATTGGTAACTCGGGATCGGTGGCCCAATCAACGCGACGCGTCCAATGATATTTGGATAAGTTCAGAAATTACACAGCGCGCGGACTGAGAGCGCGGGGACCGATCCGTACCGAGAGACTCAAAAACGTTCGCAAATCAGTGCTGACGTTGGATTCCAGTTGTTCCCGCTGCCCCGAGATATCTTTCGAAAGTGCGGGGGCTGGCCCCACGAAAATAGTTTCAAAATCAGTCGCTTACGAGTTCCGTACTAAATCCGCGCAGTCGGGAGGTTTAGAGACAAATGGCCTGAGAGACAGAATTTTGAGTCTTGGCCGGTGCAGCGCGGTGCGGGGGGGACGAGCCCGTGGTAATTGGGCTTCTACACTGCCGTTGCGTCAGCGCCGATGAGGTCAATAGCGTGGCAAAACCCGTCAGCGCCTCGCGCGCGCGTCGACAAGATGGATCGAAAGCGGCGTGACTTCATCACGGCGCCTCACTCGCATGGCAGCTCGCGGCACGCCCTACGACCCATCACCTGTCTCGGGTTGCCCCGGCGCGAAAAGCCCGCATCAGCGTGGCCGTGTACCCTATTGTGTACCCTAGCTCAGAGAACGACTAAACCGCATCAAGCGCAAAATCGTCATAAGTTGTTGATTTTATTGGCGCGCCCGAAGAGATTCGAACTCCTGACCCCCAGATTCGTAGTCTGGTGCTCTATCCAGCTGAGCTACGGGCGCGGTGCACGTCGTGCGGGGAAAATCACCGGCTGCCGGTGCCGCCTGCGACGCGCGCCATAGCTATAGCGTTCACCGGCTATTGGCAAGCGCCGGCGGTGGGCCGGCGCCGCCCCGCCGTCTACGCGCGCGGCACGGCCTGGCACCCTCAGCTCTTTGTCTCCGCCGCGACCTCGCCGATGACGGTGTTGGCGCGCCGGAAGCCTTCCGCCGCGATCGGAATGCCAGCGTAGACGCCGGCCTGCAGCAGAATTTCCGCAATCTCCTCCGGCGTCACGCCGTTGTTCAAGGCACCGCGAATGTGCACCTCGAACTCATGCCAGCGGGCCATCGCCGCCAGCATGGCGACGTTGAGCATGCTGCGGGTCTTGTGGGAAAGACCGTCCCGCAGCCAGACATTCCCCCAGCACTGCGTCTGCGTGAACTCGATGAAATTCTGGGTAAACGCATTGGCTTGTTGCTTGCCGGAATCCACGTATGCCGCTCCGAGCACTTCGCGGCGAACCTTGGCGCCGAGCTTCGCGCGTTCCGTCAATGAGTCTGGCAAGGCCATCGTAATCTCTCCGTCTTGTAGGGGTTGGCAGTAAAAGCGGCGCTGCATGGTATGATATAACAATTATGTATCGCGAATGCCGCGGAGCGGAACCGTGTGGCGACCATCGCAACGGATACGGTTCAAAGCCTCGGCCGGGCGCGTGCCGTCCGCGGCGGAAGCCCGCGCATCGCGTTTGTTCTCCCCGATCCAGATCGGTCCGATCGCGCTCGCACAGCGAACGTGGGTTCCGGCCATGGTGCCGTGGCGGGCGACCGAAGAGGGCTACGTCACCGAGGAGGTCATCGAATGGTACGAGCGCTTCGCGCAAGGAATGCCGGGCGCAATCGTGGTGGAGGCCACCGGCATCCGCGATGTGCCGAGCGGGCCGCTGTTGCGCATCGGGCACGATCGCTTCCGGCCCGGGCTCGCTCGCCTGGTCGAGACGGTCCGCCGCGCCAGCCTGGGCCGCACGCGTCTTCTCATTCAGCTGATCGACTTCCTCGCCATCCGCCGCCGTCCCGATCCCGGCAAGTTTTTCGACCGCTTCCTCACCGTCACGGAACAGCATCGTGCGGCGCTGGGCGAGCCGCGCCTATCCGATGCCGAGCTTCGCGCCCGCCTGCGCAGCATGAGCGAGGATGAACTCGCGCGCGTGCTCAGCCCGGCCGAATTTGAAGCGCTGCAGTTCGGCTATCGCGAGCGTGTCACCGACCTGCAGCATGCGCATATCCGCAGCCTGCCGCAGGTGCTGCCGGGCTTGTTCGCCGAAGCGGCCTGGCGCGCCGAGCACGCGGGTTTCGACGGTGTCGAGCTGCACTATGCGCATGCCTATACCATGGCGTCGTTCCTATCGCGGACCAACACCCGCGCGGACGGCTATGGCGGGTCGCGCGAAGGCCGCCTTCGGCTTCCCCTCGAAGTCTTTGCCGAGGTTCGCCGCCGCGTCGGCAAAGCCTTTGCCGTCGGCTGCCGGTTCCTGGCCGACGAATGCATCGAAGGCGGCAGCGGTGTCGACGATGCCGCGTATTTCGGCGTCGCGTTTGCGCGCGCGGGCATGGATTTTCTCTCGACGTCGCGCGGCGGCAAGTTCGATGACGCCAAGCAACCCGCCGTCGGCGTCGCTGCCTATCCCTACACCGGCCGCAGCGGCTACGAGTGCATGCCGCAGTTCATTTCCGACGCATGCGGGCCGTTCGGCCGCAACGCCGCGCCGACCGCGGCCATCCGCAAGGCGATACGCGATGCCGGCAGTGTCGTGCCGGTGGTGTGCACCGGCGGCATCCACAACTTCGAAATGGCGGAAGATTATTTGGCGCGCGGCGTCTGCGATATCGTCGGGGCGGCGCGCCAGTCGCTCGCCGATCCGGACTGGTTTCGCAAAACCCTGCTCGGTTTTGGCGCCACTGTGCGGATATGCGAATACACCAATTATTGCGAAGGACTCGACCAGAAACACAAACCGGTCACCTGTCAGCTGTGGGATAAGCTCGCTTCGTCAGGCGCGGAAAGGCGCACGCCCGACGGCAAGCGGCGGCTGACCGCGCCGGCGTGGAGTCCGCCGGATTAACGTGGGGAAAATCGCCGACCGGTTGGCGCGCTGCAGGCGCGGCGTCAGGCTATCAGCGCTCTTTTGACGACTCGCGGCCGCAGCAACCGCGCGATGTCCTGCAGGCGGCGCGGCGGGCTGAACAGATAGCCCTGCATCTCGGTGCAGCCGAGGAACCTGACCTGTTCCAATTGCTGCTGCGTCTCGACGCCTTCGGCGGTCGTCATGATGCCGAGGTTTCGCGCCAGGCCGGCGATCGCCTGCACGATCGCGCGCGCATCCTCGCCGTCGGCGAGACCGCTGATGAAACACCGGTCGATCTTGATCTTGTCGAATGGAAAGCTGCGCAAATAACTGAGCGAGGAGTAGCCGGTGCCGAAATCGTCCATGGATATTTTTACGCCGAGCTCACGCAATCGATGCAACGTGGCGAGCGTCAATTCGGTGTTTTGCAGCAGCACGGATTCGGTCATTTCGATCTCCAGCCGGTGCGCCGGCAGGCCTGATGAGGCCAGCGCGCCGACGATGACCGGTACGAGATTTTCGTTCATCACTTGGATCGGCGACAAGTTCACCGCGACCTTGACGTCATCTCGCCACCGCGCCGCATCGGCACAGGCCTGCTTGAGCACCCACTCTCCGAGCGGAACGATCAGGCCGATCTCTTCGGCAACCGGGATGAATTCCGCCGGTCCGATCATGCCGCGCTCGGGATGATGCCAGCGCAGCAGCGCTTCGCACGACGTCACTTCATCTTTTTGCAGGTCGACGAGAGGCTGGTAGTAAAGCTCGAACTCGCCGTTGGCCAGCGCCGCGCGCAACGCCAGCTCCAGCGTCCGCCGCGCCTTCATGCGGGCGTCCATTTCCGGCTCGAAGAAGCGGTATGTGCCGCGGCCATTGGCTTTGGCTCCGTACAAGGCCATGTCCGCGTTCTTCAACAGCTCGGTCGCCTCGGTGCCGTCGTTCGGCGCCACCGCAATGCCGATGCTGGCGTCCACCATCACGGTATGGCCCAACAAATTGTAGGGCGCCCGCAGCATCTCGCAGATGCGCCGCGCCAGCGTTGCGGTATCGGTCGCTTGGTCAATGCCGGTCTGAACGACCGCAAACTCGTCACCACCGACGCGCGCCACGGTATCGGTCTCGCGAACGCATTCGCGCAGCCGGCTGGCAACGGCCTTCAACAGCTCGTCGCCGACCTGATGTCCAAGCGTGTCGTTGACGGTCTTGAAGCTGTCCAGATCGAGGCAGAGCACGGCGAGGCGCTCGCCCCGACTCACACCGGCCAGTGCACGCGCCAACCGCTCTCGGAACAGCATCCGATTGGGCAGGTCGGTGAGAGAATCGTGGCGCGCCATGTGCGCGATCTGTTGTTCCGCCAGCCGCCGCTCGGTGATGTCCTCGTGCGTCGCCACCAACCCGCCTTCCGTCATGGGCTGTATCGATATGGCGATCGTCCGGCCGTCGGGGAGCTCGGAAAAGAAACTCCGACGCTTACCTTGAGCGATCGTGCGCCGGAGGCGTCTCATGTACTGGTCAAAATCGCCGGAAAATGTTCCGCTTTTGGTTGGAGCTCGAGCAATTCGCGGATCGTGCGGCCGGGCATTACCTCTTCGGGCGAAAGCCGATACATCTCGATGTAGCGTTGATTGCAAATCACCAGCCGCCCCGAGGAATCGAACATCAAAAGCGCTTGCGACATGTGGCTGAGCGCGGCATCGAAACGCAGATTCTGTGCGCGTAATTCCGCCTTGCCCTCGCGCAAGGCGGCGGTGCGCTCCTCGATGAGTTGTTCGAGCCCGCGATTGAGCTGGTCGAGCTCGCCGATCATCAACGAGATCGAGCGATCGGTGCGGCGGCGATCGTTGTCCGACTGCTCGTAGGCGGCGGAGACGAGCTCAAGCAGCGTCTGCAGATTGACCTCGCCGGAGGCCTTTGCCGCTTTCCCGAGCTGTCTCGCCAGGAGCTTATGCACGAACGTTATCCCGCGGCTTCGGCGATGGTGGTGACCGTCATGGTCTGGTTGTGCAGCTCGCAGACGCCGGACGCGCGGTGCGGCGAAATTTCCCCGTAAGAGTAAAAGCCAAGCCGCGGAACCTGCGAGCCGATCTCGGCGCCCGCGGCCTCCAATTCGTCCAGGGTGTGCTGACCCATCAACAGGCGGCGTCCGATGCAGCTCACGAGAATCGCGAGTTGGTCGCCGCTCCGGTCCTGCCCGATCCCGTCGGCGGCCTGGCGCGCGGCCTTGGCGGCGCCGGCGGCCAGTCGGTCGAAATTCCCGCGCATCAGCTGCGCCGTCCAGCCCTCGGGAACGTCGCCGGCAAACGTCATGGAGCGCGCCTCGTGGTCGACGGCAAGGACCGTTCGGACGATGTCGTGGTCGGGCCGCTCGCAATTGAAAATGCGCAGCGGAAACAACAGAGCGCTGCTGGGCAGGCCCTTGGCGTCGTCGCCCAGATAGCGCTCGTAGAGATCGAGCGCCGGGCCGCCATCGAGCTCGAATAAGATATTGCCGCGCGACCGGGTAATTTGCCGGCGTGGTCCGAACTCGTCCCAGCCGCCGGCGCTGCCGTGGCCGATGCGCACCGCCGATCCGTAGAAGCCGACCGCCGCGACCATCTGCTTGCGCGGAGCGAAGTCGGCACCCACCAGCGTTTCCCGGAACTCAGCGCCATCGCCGGCCAGTCCGCCGGTGACCGAGACCCGATCGCCGACCGCGCCGGTAATTCCGGCAACGAGCGCGCTGCCATTGACGTTCAAGCCATCCGACAGAACAAAAATTCCAGCAAGATCGGGCGCCGCCAAGGCCCGGCCAATCGCGTCCCCGCACGCATGCGAACGCTCCGGCGACGGCGCCGGCTCGCAGGCGAGACGAAGCTTGGTCGCGTCGAAGCCGATGGCGGCGGCAGCGATCTCGTCGTCGGTGACGTCGTCGTTGCGAATCTGACCGCCAGTGCTGCAACCCAATATGTGCGCATCCGGGAACATCGCGCGCAGTTCGTGATAGCGCGCGCCACAGGCCAGCGCTGAGCGTCCACCGAACAAAAAAACAAGATCGGCGTTTCGCCGGTCGGCGGGAACGGCGGTCCAGCCGGCGCCCTCGCTCCAGGACAGTTGATTGACCCGCATGGCGTTACTCCCAGTAGAAGTAACAACAGTATTATTATGTACTTGTCTAATTGTTAGACCTGAAAATTCAGTTATCTCAAAAAGTTCCACACTTCATCAATCATCAACCTTGTTGAGCCGCCAGGAAATATTATCGAACTCCTCGGGAACACGCCCGGTGGGATCGTCGACAAGGCCAAAAACGCAAGCCTTGCCGCGCTGGGATCGCTGATGCGCCGGGTCGGACATCAGGTTTCGGAGCTGGCGGCGTAGCGAGCCGGCGAAGGCGCAGCTTGCTTCCTGGGAGGTCACCCGGGCGGATCGCGCCGCGACCCTCCAACCCAAGCCGTTGAGCGGAGTGATTGAATCTTTCAATTCTTTGCTGTGACTTGGTTACAACTCTTTGGAAGAAAGTGCTGAAAATTTTAAATTTCCGGGTGCCTGCGTGGGGCGGAGCCGCTAGATCGACGCTTCGATTCGAGGAACCCCCCATCAAAAAACTTCTCCTCGCTTTATTTGCGCGTAAGGGGCCAAAAATGACCAATTCGAAGCGTGTTGCAGGACTGGTCGGTCCCACCCTCGTTGCGATCGCAGCGTCGGAAATGATCAATCCCGATATTTGGAGCGCTGTCACTGCGCCGGTCACGTACCAGGCCGGCACGCTCCTGTTTGTGGCCGGCCTTGCCATCGTCTCTGCTCACAATCGGTGGACATGGAGCTGGCCGGTGATCGTGACGCTGGTGGGCTGGTTCGCCATGGGCGGCGGGTTATTCCGGATGTTCGCTCCAGCTCTCGCGCAACGCGGCGCGCAAAATGCCGGCGCCGTGCTTGCGGTGCAAATCGCTCTGCTCGCGATCGGACTTGTATTGACCTTCAAGGCCGTTCGTCGCGACGGCGATAGAGCTTCTGATCGCTGATGCCGCCGGTGTCGCAGTCGGGTATCAGGCCGCCGCTATGGCCTCAATCTCGATCATGAAGTCGGCGCCATAAAGTCTCGACACCTCGATCAACGTCACTGCCGGGGCGGCAGGGGGCGTTGTCGTTGCGAAGAATCGATTGCGCGCTTCCCGATAGAGAGCCAGATGATCCATGTCCGTAAGGAAGACGGTCAACTTGACCAAATTACTGGCGGTGCAGCCGACAGACTTGAGAGCGATGTTCAGGTTTCGGAACACTTGCGCTGCCTGGGCGGCAAAATCATCCTTGCCGATCAGTTTGCCTTCTTGGTTGAGCGCGGTTTGCCCAGCGATGAAGATGATGCGATCAGCACCAACCTCGACAACCTGGGAATAACCGGGCGGCGTGCCAAGTTCTGGTGGATTTAAGGACCTGATTCGAGCGGTCGCATCGCTAGTCATTCGCGGCGTCCCATTTTGATCTGCTCGATCGGACCGCATTCGCTGCGCTGATGCGGTTCCTTGATCTTACCCATGCGCCCGGGCGCGGCGCGCGCTCAATTCCACCGCACGGTCGGGAATGGTGACGCGCAGCGTCGCCCCGATGGTGCCTTCGACCAGGCGGATGTCGCCGCCATGGGCGCGCACCAGCTCGGCGGCGATGGCAAGCCCGAGGCCGGTGCCGCCGGTGCGGGTCGAGCTCTGGAACGCCTCGAACAGATGCGCCCGCGCGCGCTCGGAAAAACCCGGGCCGGTGTCGGAGACTTCGATCACCACCACCGCGCCTTCGCGGCGGCCGGTGATGCGGATCTGATCGCGGTTCGGATCGCGCGCCGTGCGGCTTTCCAGCGCCTGCACGGCGTTGCGGGCGAGATTGAGCAGGATGCGAAACAGCTGGTCGTAGTCGGCTTCCACGATCAGCCCGCGCTCGACCGCGCTGATCCAGCGGATCGGCGCATCGGGGCCGAGCCCGAGCGTTTCGTGCACCTCCTCGACCAAGGGCTCGAGCAAGATCGGGTGCCGTTCCGGCGGCGGTTCCTGCAGGCGGCCATACGACAGCGTCGATTGGCAGAACGCAATGGCGCGCTCGAGCGCGCGCACCAGCTTGGGCGCAAAGCGCTGCACGCCGGGATCGGGCAGGCTCAGCAGCCGGTCGGAGATGAGCTGCGCCGAGCCGAGCAGGTTGCGCAGCTCGTGATTGATCTTGGAGACGGCGAGGCCGAGCGCAGCGAGGCGGCTCTTCTGATGCAGCGTCGAGGCGAGCTCCGCCTGCATGGTCGCCAGCTCGCGTTCGGCGATGCCGATCTCGTCGGCGCGTCCCGACGGCACGATGATGCGGTCGGCATTCTCGGGGTCGGCGCGGAACGCCATCATGTTGGCGGTGACCCGGCGCATCGGGCGCACGAACATGTAATGCAGCGACAGATAGACCAGCGCCGCGGTGATGCCCGAGATCAGCAACGAGATCAGCAGCAGGTCAACCGAATAGCGCAGCATCGCCTTGCGCAGCGGCTGCTCGTCCATGATGATCTCGATGTAGTCGCCGCCCATCGGGGCGGGGCCGACGACGCGCATGACGTCGTTCCTGGTGTCGAGCATCGTCATGAAGGCATCGACGACCGCATCGAAGTTGTAGACGTTGCGCATATCGAAGTCGTGGGTGATCGGCGGCGGCGCGTCGCCGACCGCGAGCATGCGGCGCCGCGTGCCCATCTTCATGGCGACGGCGCGGGCGCCGATTGAGTCGAGGATCTGCTTGGCCAGGCTATCGGGCACCATGCCGTTCGGCGCGGCGTCGAGCACGAGGGCCGCGGTGTAGGCGCTGGCCAGCCGATCGTTGAGCCAGCTCACCCGGAAAATGGCGATCGAGGGCACATAGATCAGCACTTCCGCGATCATCACGAACAGGATCGTGAAGACGAGGAGTTTTCCTGAAAGCCCAAGGCGCGGCGCACGGACCGGTCCCGGACGCGCAGCGGATGCGTCGCTCATCGGTTGAGCCTCGCTGCGTCAACCAATCAACCAAACCGACGCAGCCAGGCCATGATGCGACGCGTCCGCGGCATCGTCAAACCATGAGTGAAATAACTCATTGCGGCACGTTTACCCACCTCGGCATAGGTCGGGTAGGGGACGACGAGGCCGGCAAGGGCCCGGATATTCAGCTTTTGGCTGATGGCCAGCGTCCAGGCCGTGATCGTTTCGCCGGCATGCGCGCCGACAATCGTCACGCCCAGTATTTCGCCGGCGCGGTCGGTGACGACCTTGATGTGGCCGTCGGTCGCATGCTCCGCCTGGGCGCGGTCGTTCTCGCGGTAGGGCCAGCGCAAGACGCGGATGACACCGCTCTGCGCCCGAGCCTCCTGCTCGAGAAGGCCGACCTGGGCCAATTCGGGATCGGTATAAGTCACCGAGGGTATGGCGCGATGGTCGACCTGGATCGGTAGGCGAAACAGCACGTGGCGGATCACCAGGCCGGCGTGGTGATTGGCGACGTGCGCGGATGCGGGCCCGCCGGTGACATCGCCCACCGCGTAAACGCGCTTGTTGGTGGTGCGCAGCGAGCTGTCGACGACGACGCCGCGCGGCGTGGTGCGGATGCCGGCGGCGTCGAGATCGAGATCCTCGAGGTTCGGCCGGCGCCCCGCCGCGATAAGGAGATGCGAGCCTTCGATGGTCTCGGCGCCGGCCGGCGTGGCGAGCACGACCTTAATCCTCGCTAAGACGCGGCTGACTTTCGCGATCTCGACCCCGGTGCGCAATTTGACGCCGTCGCGCAGCAGCGCGTCGAGCACCACCGCGGCGCATTCGGGGTCGTCGCCGGCGAGCGGCGGCGCCGCGTCGAGCACGGTGACCTCGGAGCCGAGGCGGCGGAAAGCCTGCGCCAATTCGAGCCCGACCGCCCCGGCGCCGACAACGATGAGATGGCGCGGAATTTCGGCGAGGTCGGACACGGTCTCGCTGGTGAGGTGTGGCGTATCGAGGAGGCCGGCAATCGCCGGCAGGGTGGGCGAGGAGCCGGTGGCGATGACGAAGCGGCGGGCCCGGATCGCCAAATCGCCGACCACCACGGTCTGCTCATCGGCGAAGCGCGCGGCGCCCTCGATGACATGCACGCCGAGGCCGGCGATGCGTTTGCGGGTGGAGTTCGGCGCGACGGCGCCAATGACATCATTCACATGCGCATTGACCGCGGCAAAATCGACGGCGAAGCGCGCCGTCTTGATGCCGAAGCGGGCGCCGTTGCGCAACGCGCTGGCGCGGTTGGCTGCCGCGGCCAGCGCGTGGAGCGCCAAGCCGCCGTTCTTTTTGAGGCGCTCGCCCCCCATGCGGCCTTTTTCGACGAGCACCGTCCGCGCGGCGAAAACGGCCGCCGCGGTGGCGGCGGAAAGACCCCCGGCACCGGCGCCGATCACGCAAATGTCCGGTCTGAGCTCGTTCGCCATCAACCTGCCGAACTCACCGGCCTCGAGGCAGATTTTGGCGCGAAGCCTTCGTGGCTCTACTGCTGGGCATGGCGCAACGTACCCGAGGTCTCGGTCCTATCATGGATATTCTATACATGTCTTTGTCGGGGCAAATGACGCATGGAAAAAGCGAGCCGCAGCTCGGCGCTCGGCGTCCATGGCGGACCTTGGCTCGGCTCGCCCGTCGCATTGACGAGCCATGAGGGCTCCCGTATAAGCCGCGCCAATCGCGCGGGCGCACGCTGAATGGGAAATGCGCGCCCGGCAGGCTGAATTGGCACGATCGGACCGACAAGCGGGCCAAGGTCGGGCGTGCAGCGGAGAAAATTTCGGTGAAACGAACCTACCAGCCGAGCAAATTGGTGCGCAAGCGCCGGCATGGATTTCGTGCGCGCATGGCGACCAAGGGTGGCCGCAGGGTCGTCGCGGCGCGGCGGGCGCAAGGCCGCAAGCGGCTGAGTGCGTGATCGGGACGCCGGCTCCCTCGTTCCCAGTTGAGCGGCTGAAACGCCGGGGCGATTTTCGGGCCGCGGCGGCCGGCCTGCGAGCGTCGGGCAGGGCGTTCGTGGTGCAGGCGCGTCGGCGCGCCGACGGCGGGGCGGTCCGGATCGGGTTTACCGTGTCGAAGCAGGTGGGCGATGCCGTGGAACGCAACCGCGTGCGCCGCCGATTGCGGGAGATCGTGAGAATGTCGGCGGCCGCGGGTGCCGGCGGGCTATGCCCCGGCCACGACTACGTGCTCATCGGGCGCCGGGCGGCGCTGGCGGCTCCGTTTGGCGAGATGATGCAGGAACTCGACGCGGCGCTCAGCCGAATTCAAGCCCTTGAGCGCGGGGGAACTGGTGGCGCCCGCCGCGACCCCCTACATGAAGCCGGTTCGCCGTCCAGGCCGCAAAAGCTCCGCCGCAACCGAAAGCAGCCGCGAAAACCGTCCCCTCAGCCGCCCCAGGATCCACCCGGATAGCCGCCGCACGAGCTTTGCATGATCGAGCACAAGAACACCATCCTCGCCATCGTGCTGTCGTTGCTCGTCGTGGTCGGCTGGCAATATTTCGTCGGCTACCCGCAGATGCAAAAGCAGCGCGAAGAAGCGCGGCTCAAGCAGCAGGAGCAGGCGCAGGTGCAGCCCGGCGCGGCGCAGCCGAGCGCGGCCCAGCCTGCCACGCCGGCGCCGCAAGCCGGTGTGCCCACGGTGCCGGGCGCGCCCCCTGCCGTCGCGCAGCAGCCGGCGACGCTGACCCGCGAGGCGGTGATCGCCGCCGCGCCGCATGTCGCGATCGACACGCCCCGGCTTCACGGCAGCATCGACCTCAAAGGCGCGCGCATCGACAATCTGTCGCTTGAGCAATACCGCGAAACCGTCGATCCCAATTCGCCGCCGATCGTGCTGTTCTCGCCGTCGGGCGCACCGGACGCCTATTATGCCGAGTTCGGCTGGGTGCCGGCGTCGGGCACGACCGAGAAGGTGCCGGGGCCGGATACGGTATGGAAGCAGGACGGCGGCGGCGGGCTCGGCGTCGATCATCCGGTTGCGCTCAGCTACGACGACGGCGAGGGATTGATCTTCCACCGCAGCATCGCCGTCGATGACCATTATCTGTTCACCATCAAGGACTCGGTGGAGAACAAAGGCACCAAGCCGATCACGCTGTTTCCCTATGCGCTGATCTCGCGCCATGGCACGCCGAAGACGCTCGGCTACTACATCTTGCATGAAGGCCTGATTGGGGTGATGGGCAATCAGGGCGAAAAGGAAGAGACCTACAAGAACATCGAGAAAAGTAAGAGCGAAAGCTGGGAAGTGACCGACGCCTGGCTCGGCTTCACCGACAAATACTGGGCGGCGGCGTTATTGCCCGACACCGACGCCAAGGTGCACGCGCGCTTCTCCGCCGGCGAAGCCGGCGGCGAGAAGACTTACCAGACCGATTACCTGCTCGATCCGCAGACCATCGCGCCGGGCGCGACTGGAACCGCCGATGCGCGGCTGTTCGCCGGCGCCAAAGAAGTCTCGGTGGTCGGCATCAATTTCCCGTTCTCGGTGGCCGGCGGCTACAACCAGGCGCTTCACCTCAACCATTTCGATCTGTTGATCGATTGGGGCTGGTTCTACTTCATCACCAAGCCGATGTTCCTCGCCATCGACTTCTGCTTCCATCTCGTCGGCAATTTCGGCATCGGCATCCTCATCGTCACGGTGCTGGTCAAGCTGTTGTTCTTCCCGCTCGCCAACAAGTCGTACGCCTCGATGGCGAAGATGAAAGCGGTGCAGCCGGAGCTGACGATGATCCGGCAGCGCTACGCCGACGACAAGATGAAGCAGCAGCAGGCGATGATGGAGTTGTACAAGAAAGAGAAGATCAATCCGGTGGCCGGCTGCCTGCCGATCGCGATCCAGATTCCGGTGTTCTTCTCGCTGTACAAGGTGCTGTTCATCACCATCGAGATGCGGCACGCGCCGTTCTACGGCTGGATCCGCGACCTTTCGGCGCCCGATCCGACCAACATCTTCACGCTGTTTGGGCTGATCCCGTTCGACCCGACGGTGCTGCCGCTGGTCGGCAGCTTCCTCCACCTCGGCATTTGGCCGGTGATCATGGGCATCACCATGTGGGTGCAGATGAAGCTCAATCCGGCGCCACCGGATCCGACCCAGCAGATGATCTTCAATTGGATGCCGATCATCTTCACCTTCATGCTCGGGAGCTTTCCGGCCGGGCTGGTGATCTACTGGGCGTGGAACAATACGCTCTCGGTGGCGCAGCAAAGCGTCATCATGCGTAAACACGGCGCCAAGATCGAGCTGTTCGACAACCTCAAGCGCACCTTCATCAAACCGAAGCCGAAGCAGCCGGCGGAGTAGAGTGTGCCCATGTCATCCTCCTCGCTTCGGGGGAGGATGAAAGAAGGCTGCGGCTCAGTGTGCCACGCGCACCAGCGCCTTGCCGAAATTCTTCCCTTCGAGCAGGCCCATGAAGGCGGCCGGGGCGTTTTCCAGCCCTTCGGTCACATCCTCGCGGTAGCGGATGCGTCCATCGGCGATTCCTGCGGAAACAATTCGCAGAAAATCCGGGTAATGCTCCGCGGCGAATTCGGTGTTGATGAAGCCGCGCAGCGTGAGGCTCTTGGTGAGCACCGCGCGCATGGTTGCCGGCAAGAGGTTCGGTCCCGCCGCCGGGCCGGCAGCGCTATATTGCGCGATCAGCCCGCAGACCGGCACACGCGCGTAAGTGTTGAGCAAAGGCAGCACCGCTTGCCACACCGCGCCGCCGACATTCTCGAAATAGACGTCGATGCCTTTGGGACAGGCCGCCGCGAGCTTTACCGGAAAATCGGCGGCGCGATGATCAACGGCGGCGTCGAAGCGCAAGTCTTCGACGACGTAGCGGGACTTTTCAGCGCCGCCGGCAATGCCGACGGCACGGGCGCCGGCCATTTTGGCAAGTTGCCCGACGAGCGAACCGACCGGGCCGCTGGCGGCGGCGACGACCACGGTCTCACCCGCCTTCGGCTTGCCGATCAGGTTCAAGCCCGCATAAGCGGTGAAGCCCGGCATGCCGAGGACGCCCAACCCGGTGGTGATGGGCGCGAGCTTGGGGTCGAGTTTTCGCGTTGCCGGTCCGGCCCATGCCGCATGCGTGCGCCAGCCGGTATGGGCCAAAACGATATCGCCGGCGGCAAAACCCGCGCGGTCGGACGCGAGCACTTCGCATACGCTCTCACCGGCCATCACCTCGCCGATGCCGACCGATTTCGCATAGGATTTCACGTCGTCCATGCGGCCCCGCATGTAGGGATCGAGCGACAGATAGAGCACCCGCAGCAGAAGACCGCCGGGCGGCAGCTTCGGCATGGGAACCTCTTCCAAACGAAAGTTCTCTGGCTTCGGCGGCCCGTTTGGCCGCGACGCCAGCACGGTTTGCCTGACCACGGAATCACTCATGTTCATCTCCGGACGACGCAAGGCGCTACTCTAGCGCAGCGCGCGGGAGATGAAATGGCGGCTGTGGGTTTCGCTCTCCCGGCAAGCGAGAGGGCTGGCTAGGCGGCGCGGACGCGCGTGAAGAAGGTCGCGACCTTGGTTTCCAGGTCGTTGGCTCGCGCCGACAGCCGCTCCGTCCACGTCGTGATTTCGTCGACCGCGGCGACGCCGCGTGACACGGTTTGTTCAACCGAATTGATCTCAACCGACGCCCGCGCGGTATGGCCGGCGGCGTTCTGCACGCTTTCTGCAATCGCGCGGGTCGTCATGCTCTGCTGCTGCACAGCCGCGGCGATGCTGGTCGATACCGCGGTCAATTTGCCGATGACGCGCGCGATCGCGGAGATTTCCTCCACCGACCGCTTGGTCGCTTCCTGGATGGCGGCAACCTGCTGCGAGATATCGCCGGTGGCCCGCGACGTCTGATTGGCCAGCGTCTTCACTTCCGCGGCGACCACGGCAAAGCCCTTGCCGGATTCGCCGGCACGCGCCGCCTCGATCGTCGCGTTGAGCGCCAGAAGATTGGTCTGCGCCGCGATGGAGGAGATAGTGCTGATGACGGAACCGATGCGCTCCGCGGCGTTATCCAGCGAACCGATGACATCCTGAGTCCGCTCGGTATCGGCGACGGCAGACTGCGCCATTCCCAGGCCATTGCTGGCCTGCTGACCGATTTCCTGGATCGATCCGGACAGTTGTTCGGTCGCCGTCACGGACGCGTCCATGCGCTGTGCGGTCTCGGCCGAGGCCGACGAAGCCAAGGCCATGCGGCTGAGCGTGTCGTCGGCAGATCGTTTCAGCGTCGATCCCGTCGTCGTCAGCGAAACGGAGGCTTCCTTGATGGCCTCGACCACCTCGCCGATAGCGGTGGCGAAGTCGGTGATGGCCACATCGATCGCGCTGCGCCGCGCTAGCGCCGCCTGTTCCGCCGCCTGCCGGTGCAGGGTCATGGCGTTGGCGACATCGAAGCTGATGACTTGCGCTACGATCTTGCCGCGCTCGGCGAGCTTGGCGGAGGAAAAGCGGTGCTTGCGCGCCAGCGCGTCGAGCGCCGCCTTGAGCACGAAGCTGCCGGCGGTGCTGCGGATGCGCGCGTCCAGGCCGATCACAGCCTCCTGCTGCACCGTTTGCCGGCAGGATTCGGCGTAGCGCTGATCCAGTTGCCCGCCGAGCAGCGCCTGGAAGTGCGCCACTTCGAGCTTTTTCACCAAGTCTTGGTTCTGCGCGACGGCCTTTCCGATGTTGGGCAATTCGATGACCGCCATGACGACGTCATCGATCACCCGATCGAGGTGCGGCGCGATCGTCGGCCAGGTTTGCGCAAGCAGGGAGCGGGTCTGGTCGTCGATCCGGTAAAGCGCGAGGCGAGCTTGAAATGCCGGAACTGAATCGATCGGCGCCATGACCGCAACGAAGGCCTCGGTGGTGCCGGGCATGTTGGCCGACAATGGTTGCTTGAGTGTGAACGATATGGTTACCGATCGGCTCCGCCGCCGCGCAAATAAAAAACGGGAGGCCGAAGCCTCCCGCTGTTGCAGTTCGTCCCCGAGTCTCACGTCGCCGTTTGTCGGAAGATGCGGCGAACGATTGCGAAATACCGTAAGGGGACGCGGAAGATCTTTCTGCGGACCTGCCTCAGATCCTGCCGATCACCGCGAGCGTCACCGGTGCGAGGCCGGAAAAGCCCAGCACATGGGCGGCCGCCGGCGTCACGTCGATGACGCGGCCGCGGATGAACGGCCCGCGATCGTTGATGCGCACCACCACCGAGCGGCCGGAGCGCTGATTGGTGATCCGCACCATTGTGCCGAACGGCAGCGTGCGATGCGCCGCGGTCAAGCCCGACGCCCGCGCGGTTTCGCCGTTGGCGGTCAGGCCGCCGGAATAGATCGATGCTATTCCAGTTTGCGCCGATGCGGCGACCGGCATTGCGACAGTGGAAATAACAAGAGTTGAGGCAAGCACAAGTTTAGTCAGGCTATTACCAGCCATGATCTTCCTTTATCCGCTGTTGAAGGGAAGGGTTATGCGGCTCGCTGAACTGGAGCCGGGCGTTTCAATGATTAAAAATTGTGGAAATTGTGCGACGCACAATAGCATAATACGTTAAGTAAGAGTCCGGTATGGGAACTATTGGCTGTAATACGTTGTAATAACGTGAGAAATATAGGTATTTACTGAGCGCAATGCTGGGCCGCGCCGGGCGCGTCCCGGGCCGAAGCGTGAGCTTGTCTGCCCGAAAAGCCTTTGGCGCGGCGAAGGCCTGGCTGCCTAGCAGCCGCCGCCGACGGAGACGGCGAAAATCGCTATGTCGCCGGGATTACTCGGCGGCGATGGACGTCGGCAGCACGTAATCCTTGAACTGCTCGCGCAGGGTCGTCTTCTGGATCTTGCCGGTCGCCGTGTGCGGAATGGCGCTGACGAACACGACGTCGTCGGGCATCCACCACTTGGCGATCTTGCCCTCGATGAAGCCGAGTATTTCCTCTTTCGTCGCCGATTGCCCCTCTTTGAGCACGACGACGAGCAGCGGCCGCTCGTCCCACTTAGGATGCCGCACGCCGATCACCGCCGCCTCGGCTATTTTGGGATGGCCGACCGCGAGGTTTTCCAGGTCGATCGAGGAAATCCATTCGCCGCCCGACTTGATCACGTCCTTGGAGCGGTCGGTGATCTGCATGTAGCCGTAACGGTCGATGGTGGCGACGTCGCCGGTATCGAAGAAACCCTGGTCATCGAGGATATCGGTGTCTTCCCGGTAATACGCCTTGGCCACGGCGGGCCCGCGCACTTTGAGACGGCCGAAGGTCTTGCCGTCCCACGGCAAGGGATGCTCTGCGTCGTCGGTAATCTTCATCTCGACGCCGAACGGTGTCTGGCCCTGCTTCTGCTTGATGTCGAGGCGCGCGTCGCCCTTGAGGTCGGCATATTCGGGCTTGAGCGTCACCATGGTGCCGAGCGGACTCATTTCGGTCATGCCCCAGGCATGCGCGACCTCGACGTCGTAATTCTCCTCGAAAGCCTTGATCATGGCGCGCGGACAGGCCGAGCCGCCGATGACGACCCGGCGCAGATAGGGCAGCTTGGCGCCGGTTTTTTCCATATATTGCAGCAGCAGTAGCCACACCGTCGGCACGGCGCCGGAGTAGGTGACCTTGTAGTCGTTGAGCAGTTCATAGACGGAGGGGCCGTCAAGTTTTGCGCCGGGCATCACCATGGCACTGCCGACCATGGGGCAGGAGAAGGCGAGCCCCCAGCTATTGGCATGAAACATCGGCACGATGGGCAGCGTGATGTCGCGCGAGGTCAGCCCCATCATGTCCGCCTGCAGCGCCATGAACGAGTGCAGAATGTTCGAGCGATGGGAGTAAAGCACGCCCTTGGGGTTGCCGGTGGTGCCGGAGGTGTAGCACATGCCGGCGGCGGTGTTCTCATCGAACGACTTCCAGGCGAAATCGCCGTCGGCTTCCGCCAGCCACTCCTCGTAGGCGACGGCGTTGCGCAATGTCGTCTGCGGCATATGCGCTGCGTCCGTGAACACGATGACGCGCTCGATTGTCGGTAGCTCGGCAGCGATTTTTTCCAAGAGCGGCACAAAAGTGAGATCCGTCATGATCACGCGGTCTTCCGCATGATTGATGATCCAGGCGATTTGCTCGGGAAACAGGCGCGGATTGACGGTGTGGTAGATGGCGCCGATGCCGACAATACCGTACCAGGCTTCCAGGTGGCGCCAGGTATTCCAGGCCAGCGTCGCCACGCGGTCGCCGAGCTTGATGCCGTCGCGCTCGAGCCGCTGCGCCACGCGCAAGGCACGCGCGCGGATTTCCGCGTAGTTGGTGCGGTGCATCGGCCCTTCGATCGACCGGGTAATGACCGGCCGTTCGCCATGATTGAGCGCGGCATGATCGATGACGCGATGCAACAGGAGCGGCCAATCCTGCATGAGCCCGAGCATGGTATTCCTCCTGGAAGTACTGCCTTGCGTTGTTCTTGCTGTATCCGGCTGCCGCCGGCACGCCCGGCGGCGCCCCAATGTAGCCGCGCGCGGCGGCAATGAAAATGCCGTTTTGCGGGCTGAAAGTCGCGCGGCGAAGCGCGCTTGAATGCGAGCGCGCCGTCCGCTTAAAGCATGGGCAGCATGTTGACTTCCGTACAAGGACCGCCGTTGCGCCGGAAACCTGCCGCGTGAAGGGTCTTGTCGCGATCGCCCTGCTCTTCTGCGCAACCGAGCTTGCGGCGGCACAGGACGCCGTCGCGCCGGCGGCGAAGGGGGCCAAGGCTGAGCACAAGGCCGAGCACGCTTCGCCCCGTGGTGCCCGGCCGCCGCAGCCGCGGCGGCCGCCATTGCCGATCGCCGTGCCGCAGCAATTTTCGCCGCCGCAGGAAGTTTACGGCTCGTTTCCCGAATCGGTCGGGGCCGGGGCTGCGCCGTCCGCGCCGCAGACGCCGTCGGCTTGCCAGCTGCGGTTGGCGGACGTCGCGGTGTTCAAGCCAATTGCCGTGCTCGCCGGGCCGGGCGAATGCGGGGCGGTGGACGCGGTTCTGCTGGAACGCGTGATCCTGCCCGATCAGGCGAAAGTAGCCATCGCTCCGCCGGCCACGCTGCGCTGCGCGATGGCGGAGGAAGTTGCGCTCTGGCTCCGCGAAGATGTCGCGCCGGCGGCGCTCAAGCTCGGCGCGCCGCTGCGCGGGCTCGACAACTTCGATTCCTATGAATGCCGCGGCCGCAACCGGGTCCACGGCGCCACGCTGAGCGAGCACGGCCGCGCCAATGCGCTCGATGTGGGAGCGTTGCGGCTCGCCAATGGCGAGGTAATTGGCCTCACCGATGTGAACGTCGCCAAGGACTGGCGCGAGGCGTTACGCGCAAGCGCCTGCGCGCGGTTCAGCACCGTGCTTGGTCCGGGATCGGACGGCAGTCACGAGCAGCATATTCACGTCGATCTCGCCGAACGCCGCGGCGGCTACAAGATGTGCGAGTGGGAGGTGCGGGAGTCGGCGAAGCTGGTGGAGAAGACGGAACCGGATGCCGAGGAGCACACCGCCGAGCTTCAGGAGCCGGTTCCGCTGCCCCGTCCCCGTCCGGCGGCAAGCATAGCCGGCGGCGCACCCCCACCGGCCAAGAAAGCGCACTCGCAACTCACGTGGTGATTTTTCGCAGAGTGGCGCTGGCGAGGCTGCCGGTCGATCACGGCCGGTGGTTGATCATGGTGACCCGCCACCCGGAGCCTTGTCGGCCTTGATAATGGTCGAGACGGGTCAGCGAGCAATTGTCGATCATGAAGGCGAAGCCGCCGTGCGGCGGCAGGCCGAGAGCAATGGCGATGGCCGCGCGGATCGTTCCGCCATGGGCGACAGCGACAATGTCGCTGCCTTGGTGGGCTGCGGTGACGCGCGCGATCGCGGCGTCGACCCGCGCCATGAGGTCGACGAAGCTTTCGCCGTTCGGTGCGCGCTCGTCCGCGGCCGCATACCAGAAGGAGGCCGGCTCTTGCCTGCGGCTCATGAGAAAAGTCCGGCGATCGAGGCCTTGCCAGTCCCCGAGATGCTGTTCGGCGAGGTCCTTGTCTTGCTGCAATTCCCGCGGCGCCTCGAAATCTCCGGCCGCCAAGATCGCTCTTGCAGTCTGATGCGTCCGCGCCAAATGACTCGTGACCCAGATCGCCCTTCGCGGCAAAAGCGCCGCGAGACCGGAGAAGATGCGTTCGTCGCTGCAATCGCAGGGCAAGTCGGTCTGGCCGTAAATTCGGCCCTCGTCGACGCGGACCGGCGCGTGGCGAATCCACCACCAGCGCGTGCGCACGAAATCGTCGGCCGCGGCCTTGCTGGCCACGATCTGGTCTAGTGTTGTGGCGTCCGACACACTGCGCTCCTGCTCCGATTATCTGCGTTTTCGACCGATCGCGGACGTTCGCTTGGCGTTTGGGATGACGGAAGGCACCATCCGCTCGCCTCAGTCCGGGCCTCTGATTACGGGCTGCCATCTCCACCTTCAAGCGCAAATGCGGCGGTTTGCGCGCGAGGTGACCTTTGACGGCAGGCATCCGGCGCGCCCACAATAGCGGCTGCGACTTTAAGCGTACCCAATAAAGGACCCTTATGCCTCCGCTCAGCAATCTCGCCGCCCGTGACGTCGAAACTTTGGTGCATCCCTATACCAATCTCGCGAGCTTCCGCGACAGCGGACCGCTCGTCTTCGAGCGCGGCGAAGGCGTTTATGTCTACGACTCCGACGGCAAGCCTTACATCGAGGGCATGGCGGGGCTGTGGTGCACGGCGCTCGGCTACGGCAACGAGGAACTGGTCGAAGCCGCCGCCGCGCAAATGCGCAAGCTCTCCTTCGCGCATCTGTTCACCGGCAAGAGTCACGATCCGGCGATCGAGCTGGCGGAAAAGCTCAAAGAGATTGCGCCGGTGCCGATCTCGAAGGTCTTCTTCTGCAATTCCGGATCGGAGGCGAACGACAGCCAGATCAAGTTCGTCTGGTATCTCAACAACGCGCTCGGCCGGCCGCAAAAAAAGAAGATCGTCAGCCGCGTGAAGGCCTATCATGGCGTCACCATCGCCGCGGCTTCGCTCACCGGCATCCCCACCAACCACCGCGATTTCGATCTGCCGCTGCCGGGCTTCCTGCACACCGGCTGCCCGCATCACTATCGCTTCGCCCAGGCGGGCGAGAGCGAGGAAGACTTCGCCACGCGGCTGGCCGCCGAGCTTGACGCGCTGATCGTTCAGGAAGGTCCGGACACGGTCGCGGCGTTCATCGCCGAGCCGGTGATGGGGGCGGGCGGCGTCATCGTGCCGCCGCGCACTTACTTCGAGAAGATCATGCCGGTCTGCGCCAAGCACGACGTGTTCATGATCAGCGACGAGGTGATCTGCGGCTTCGGGCGGCTCGGCACCGCGTTCGGCTGTCAGAAGCTCGGCTTCAAGCCGCACTCCATCTCGATCGCCAAGGCGCTGTCGTCGGCTTACCTTCCCATCGCCGGGGTCATGATCCCGGAGAACGTGTATCAGGCGCTGCTCGTCGAGAGCAAAAAGATCGGCGTATTTGGTCACGGCTTCACCTATGGCGGCCATCCGGTTTCCGCGGCGGTCGCCGTGAAGACGCTCGAGATTTACGCCCGCGAGCGTATTTTCGAAAAAGCCGCGGAACGCGCGCCGAAATTCCAGGCGCGGCTGCAAGCGCTCGGCCAGCATCCGCTGGTCGGCGAAGCCCGCGGGGTCGGCCTCATCGGCGGCGTCGAACTTGTCGCCGACAAGACCAGCAAGCGTTCGTTCCTTCCGCAACAGGGGGTCGGTCCCGGCGCCGTGCGCCTCGCCGAGCAGGAAGGCTTGATCGTGCGTTCGGTGCTGGGCGACGTGCTGACGCTGTCGCCGCCGCTTGTCATCAGCGCCGCGGAAATCGACGACCTGTTCGACCGGCTCACGCGCGCGCTCGACAAGACGCTCGATTGGGTCACGCGCGAGCATCTGGCGCAGGCATAACAAAAAGGCGCCGACCAAAGTCGGTGCCCTTGGCAATTTTCAGCCCGTCGCCAGGCGGAGGCTCAGTTGGTGCTGGACCCGGTGCCGAGCGCCATGTGCGCGCTGAACGGCGAGTCGCCTTGGTGCGGCCCGAGCACCACGACCACGGTGCCAAGCTTGACGCGATTGTAGAGGTCGATCGAGTCTTCGTTGGTCATGCGGATGCAGCCGGACGAAATGGCGGTGCCGATATATTCCGGCTGGTTGGTGCCGTGGATGCGGTACAGGGTGTCCTTGTTCCCGGAATAGAGATACATGCCGCGCGCGCCCAGCGGATTATGCGGGCCGCCGGTGACGAAGGCCGGCAGCGGTCCGAGCCGGGTCTGCTCGCTGGGAGTCGGCACCCAGGCCGGCCATTCTTCCAGACGGCCGATCTTGGCGATGCCGCTCCACGCCATCGCCTCTTCGCCGACGGCGATGCCGTAGCGGATGGCTTTGCCGTTGGGCAGCACGTAGTAGAGAAACTTGTTGTCGGTATCGACGACGACGGTGCCGGGGGCTTCCTTGCGGTGATAATCGACGATGTGCCGCTGGTAGGTGTCGGGAATGGCCGCCTGATTGTACGGCAGATTGGACATCAACTCTTTGTCGCGCGGCTTCCACCCGGCCTGGGTCGCAGGCTCGATCGTCCCCTGCATGCAGCCGCCGAGCGTCACAGCGACAATTACAAATGCCAGCGCACGCATTGTCATAACTTGCCTACTCTCCGTCCCAGCCGTGGATTGACCCCCAGAGATTCCCCGGAAACCCCATACCGAAATCAGCTCGATCATGCCAGCGGTCCAAACATGCGGGACTGAAGTCGGCGGCAATTGTTGCAAGAATGTCGCACTCCTTAAGCCAATTTTCACGTATCTGCCACGAGGCGAGCAGTATGCTTAGCACAAATTGACCAAGGGTTTACCACGCTTGATGTCAGGTGTGCGCCGCCGCGATCGCGGTGGGAATGTCACGCCTGCGGACGATTTGTCGCCCATTTCCGCCGCACTCATCGCTTACGACCGCGGCATCGCTCATGAGAATGCGAATGGGGTTCGAGAAATGAACGACATTACGGCCGATACGGCCAAGAATACTGCCAATCAGCGCGCGGCTCGTAGGGTCTCCGACGAAAATCTGGCGCTGCAGCTCTGCTACGGGCAAATCGGAATTTCGGCGGTGGCGGCTGCCGTCCGCTACCAGGGGGATGCCAAGAATCCGGCTTACGCCCCGGTCGTGATCAAAACGGACGATCGCGGCGCGACGGTTGCCTGAATAGCTTCGCTTTTCGACCGGCACGTCCGGGCTTGGCTGCCAGAGGGGGACAAAGTCCCCCTTCTTCATTTTCAGTCAGCGTTGCGGAAATCGGCGGAAGGTCTGAGGTTTCACGCCCGCCGGAGTTTCGCGCGCGGATGAGAATTATGCGGGGCAGCGGGCCCGTGATACCGGTCGGTCGATGAGCACCGTGACCGATTTTTCCCGCGCTGAAATCGACGACGGGCGCCGGTTGTTCGGCAGCGAGTGGACGTTTCTCTCGGCTGCAAGCTCCGTCGCCTCGCTGCCGCGCCCGGGCGGACTGGAGATCGCGTTCGCCGGCCGCTCCAATGTCGGAAAATCGAGCCTGATCAATGCACTCACCGGCCGCCGCGCGCTGGCGCGGACCTCACATACGCCGGGCCGCACGCAAGAGCTGATCTTTTTCGGCGGCCCCGATCGGCTGGTTCTGGTCGACCTGCCCGGCTACGGCTATGCGGCGGCGGCAAAGAGCAAGGTCAAGGCGTGGACCAGGCTCATCCACGATTATCTGCACGGACGCTCCTCCCTCGCCCGCGTCTATCTCTTGATCGACGCGCGCCACGGCCTGAAAACCGTCGACGAGGCGATTCTCGACACGCTCGGCCAAGCCGCGGTCAGCCACGAGATCGTGCTGACGAAATGCGATCAGGTGAGCGAAGCCGAGCTTGCCGAACGCAGCGAATCCGTGAAGGCAGCCATGCGGAACCGGCCGGCAGCGTTTCCCGACCTCATTGCCACCTCTGCTCGCACCGGCGCCGGCATCCCCGCCCTGCGCGCCGCCATTGCGCGCCTCCTTCGCGAACGCACCTGAGGGGCCGAAGCGGTGTCCGCCTCGCCGGTCCTCGGATTGCGAGCGCGTTAACCCGATCGGGGGCACCGCAATTGGACCTTTCGCCGCGTTGCGGAGCCCGCTACAAGGCAGCGTCTTCGATCCGGCGTTCCATCCTGCCTGAGCGGCTCCATGAGTATTTCAGACCACGACATTGCCCGCGTGCTGTCCGAGGCGCTGCCGTACATGCAGCGCTACGACGAGGAAACCATCGTCATCAAATACGGCGGCCACGCCATGGGTGAGGAGAGTTTGGCCCGCGAATTCGCCCGCGACATCGTTCTCTTGGAGCAGACGGCGATCAATCCGATCGTCGTGCATGGCGGCGGACCGCAGATCGAGGCCATGCTCAAGAAGGTCGGCGTCCAGGCCCAATACGCGGCGGGGCTGCGCATCACCGACGCTAAGACGCTCGAAATCGTCGAGATGGTGCTCGCCGGCTCGATCAACAAGCAAATGGTCGGCTACATCAACGAGGCCGGCGGCAAGGCGGTCGGGTTGTGCGGCAAGGACGGCAACATGGTGATCGCGCGCAAGCTGACGCGCACCGTGGTCGATCCCGATTCCAACATCGAGAAGCTGGTGGATCTCGGATTCGTCGGCGAGCCGGACAAGGTTGACGTGACCGTGCTGACGCAGATTCTCGGCCGCGAGCTTATTCCCGTGCTGGCACCGGTCGCCGCGGCGCCGAACGGCGGCACCTACAACGTCAATGCCGACACTTTCGCCGGCGCCATCGCCGGCGCGCTCAAGGCCAAGCGCCTGCTGCTGCTCACCGACGTGCCCGGCGTGCTCGACAAATCGGGGCATCTCATCAAACAATTGTCCGCCGATGATGCGCGCCGGCTGATCGCCGATGGCACCATTTCCGGCGGCATGATCCCGAAAGTCGAGACCTGCATCGATGCGCTGGAGCGCGGCGTCGAGGGCGTGGTCATCCTCGACGGCAAGGTGCCGCATGCCGTGCTGCTCGAATTGTTCACCGAACTCGGCGCCGGGACGCTCATTCACAACTGATACAGCTTAGCGGCCGCGCTGCGCGAAACGCGCTTTACGCGCGGTTAACGGCCATTGCCGAAGCAGGACAACGCCACCTTTACCAATGGCCGGGTAACAGTTCGTCTCCTCGGACGCTGCGGAGGCGCGTTTGGACCTATCGCCGGGCATCTCGTATTTTTTCGGTCAGCTGGGCAAAGCCTTCTTGGCGCCGGGCTCGCAGGTCTCGCTCGCCTCGCTGTTCACGGCGCTGTTCATCGCATTCCTGGCGCTTGCGGTGCGGCGCTACAGGAAAGGACGGCGCATTCGCCTGCGGCCGCTCATGCGGGCGCTTTTCCCCAAACGCATCGTGCTCAGCCGGTCGAGCTTCGCGGACCTCGGCTATTTCTATTTCAACCTGTTCGTCTTCGGACTTCTCCTTGGCTGGGCCGTGCTTTCCTACGACGTAATCAGTCGCGCCGTGGTCGATCTGCTGGTCGCAGCGTTTGGTCCAGTTCAGCCGACCTCGCTGCCGGTCTTCGTCTCCCGAACAGTCATCACCGTCATGCTGTTCCTGGCCTACGAGCTCGGCTACTGGCTCAATCACTATCTGTCCCACCGGATACCGTTCCTCTGGGAATTCCATAAAGTTCACCACTCCGCGACGGTGTTGACGCCGTTGACGAACTTTCGCGTCCACCCGGTCTACATGTGCATATTCTCCAATATTCTCGCCGTGTTCACCGGGCTGGCGAATGGCCTCGGCGATTACCTGCTCGGCCAGAGCGCGCCGCAATACGGCCTGTCGGAAACCAACATCATTCTCGTCTTTTTCATCTATTTCTACGTTCACCTGCAGCATACGCAGTTGTGGATCTCATTCACCGGATGGCTGGGCCGTCTGTTCATGAGCCCCGCGCATCATCAGATTCATCACTCCAGAAATCCCGCCCACTTCAACAAAAATCTGGGAAGCTGTCTGGCGCTGTGGGACTGGATTTTCGGCACCCTGTATATTCCCGCGCGGCATTCGGAAAAGCTTGAATTCGGCGTCGAGCCGGATCGGGAGCACGCGCACACGATCCGGGGCGAACTGATCGCTCCGTTCGGCCGCGCCGCGCGGCTGCTCAAGGAGCGCTTGGCGCAGCGCGCGGCGCCGGCTCCGCTTGCGGCGGCCGATCGGAAGCAAGCGTATTAGTCGGCGTTCCGGGTTGCGGCGCACGCCGCCGCCGCGTATTGCGTCAGGCACTGTCTCCTAAAAGCGTGCCCCGCCCTTGGCTTTTCGCTTCGTCCTTCCCGCTGCGCCCGGGCTTACCGCGGCGATCGCGCTCGGTATCTCCGACGTGCTCGCCAAGGTCATCATCGCGGCCCGCTGCGACGTGCTCACCATGCTGTCGTTTCGCAGCGTGGTCGGTCTCGCGTTCGTGGCGACATGGCTTCGCCTCGGCCCGAAGCCGCGCGCCGACGCGCGCGTGCGCGGGATATCGCTCGGCGTCGGCGTGTTGTTCGCGGGGCTGATCTTCTGTCTGTTCAAGGCGATCGAAGCGATCGACGTGCCGACCGCGGTCCTCACCTATTTCGCCTATCCACTGCTGACCGGGCTGGTTGCTTCGGCAACCGGCCTTGAGCGATTGCGCTGGCAGGGCGCCGCCTGCGCGGTCGTGGCGTTTTGCGGGCTGGCGATCATGATCGGCGCGCATCCGGCCGGCCTGGCGCTCGCCGGGGTCGCCTATGGGCTCGGCGCGGCGTGCTGCCGCACCGGCGTGCTCATTGTCACGCGGGCATTCCTCGTCGGTGCCGATGCGCGGCTGACGACGTGGTACTCGGTGGTCGCGCAGCTCGTACTGTTCGTCGTGGCGTCGGCGGTCACCCAGACCTGGAAACCGCCGCAGACCGATGCCGGCTGGGCGGCCTTGATCGCTGTCAGCTTCGCCACGACTGCCGGTATCCTGTTCGTGTTCATCTCGACGGTCCGCATCGGTCCGTTTCGCACCGCGCTGGTCATGAATCTCGAGCCATTGACGGCGCTGGTGCTCAGCGCCATCGCGCTCGGCGAGGTGATCACCCCGCTGCAGGCGGTCGGCAGCGGCCTCATGCTCGCCGCCCTGGTGGCGTTCCAAGTCTGGAGATGACGATGGCGTGACGCGCCTTCATGTTAAGCGTTGGACGCATGGCTAGCGCGGGCTGGTCTGTTCATTAACGAATGGCGGGCGCGACTTAGTGTCATTTGCAATAAATGCCGTACGTCACAAACTCGACCAACTTGACGCCGAAGCTTGCTCAATCGGCAAACCCATGTCCGTAGAATCGCGGTGAGGGCGGACCATGCGCGGGTTCCACAATTCTTCCTTCGATCCCCAGACGCTCGTCATCCTGGAGACGGCCTTTGACGAGGCGTGGCTGACGCTCAAGGCGGTCGGCAACAGGACAGTGCGGCCTGACGAGCTTGCCCGTTCGGTGTTGCGGCTTGCCATGGATGGCGAGCGCGACCCGGTGCGCTTGCATGATGGCGCGCTCAAGGGACTGCTTCCGGCGGCGTCGTGGCGGGAGGCGAGCTGAACGGCTGGCGGCGGCGCGCCGCCGGCCGGCACAGCAAGTCAGGAATGGGAAATCAGTATCGCGACGCCGGCGAGCGCCGCGGCGGTGAGCGTGCCGATGAGCGCCGCCTGCACGAATGGAACGGACTTGCGTAACACTCTGCGCATCGATTGCCCCCGGCTCGCCACTTGCTAAAACTGATTCGGCGCGGCGCAAAGCCCTCGCCGGCAAGTGTGGCAACAACGAGTCGCCGGAAATGAACGAGCGCAGCCTCCGCGGCTTCGATGCGGTCGAGACCTGGGTCTTCGATCTCGACAACACGCTCTATCCGCATCACCTCAATCTCTGGCAGCAGGTCGACGAGCGCATCCGCGATTACATCGTCGGCTTCCTCCGGGTCACCCACGAGGAAGCGTTCCGAGTGCAGAAGGATTATTACCGGCGCTATGGCACGACGCTGCGCGGATTGATGGAGGAGCACGGCCTCGACCCGGACAAATTCCTCGAAGTCGTGCATGAGATCGATCACTCGCCGCTGATGCCTGACCCGGCGCTCGGCGCGGCGATCGCCAAGCTGCCGGGCCGCAAGCTCGTTCTCACCAACGGCACGCGCCGGCACGCCGAAGCGGTGATGCGGCGGCTCGAAATCGAGCAGCACTTCGAGGATGTCTTCGATATCGCCGCCGCCGAGCTGGAGCCAAAACCCCGGCCGCAGGTCTATGACCGCTTCCTCGCTCGTCACCGCGTCGATCCGACCAAGGCCGCGATTTTCGAGGACCTCGCCCGCAATCTCGAAGTGCCGCACGCGCTCGGCATGACCACCGTGCTGGTAGTGCCCACCGGCACCCGCGAGGTTTTTCGCGAGGAGTGGGAACTCGCCGGCCGCGACGCACCCCACGTCGATCACGTCACCGACGACCTCGCCGAATTTTTGCGCGGCGTTGTGGGTCGGCGCGAAGGCTAAAGGCCTTCATTCCGGGGCGCGGCGAAGCCGCGAGCCCGGCATCCATATCCGCGAAACTGGCAGAACAGGCGCCGCGCATAGTCTCGGCATTTCGTGATTATGGATTCCGGCTCTCGCTTCGCTCGGCCGGAATGAAGTGGCGCGCTTGACATCGCCGATGCGCGCTCCGACAAACCGCGCCAGCAGGGAATCCGCTTCATGTCGACAGCCGACCTCGCCAAGCCCGGAAACGAGACCCGGAACAAGACGCTCGCAGAGACCATCGACGCCGCCTTCGAGCGGCGCGAGGAGATCGGTCCGGCGACGAAGGGCGCCGTGCGCGAGGCGGTCGAAGGCGCGCTCGATCTCTTGGACCGCGGTGAGGCGCGCGTGGCGGAAAAGGCGGCCGACGGCTCCTGGCGCGTCAATCAATGGCTCAAGAAGGCGGTGCTGCTGTCGTTTCGCCTCAACGACATGAGCGTGATCCCCGGCGGGCCGGGCCGGGCGGCCTGGTGGGACAAGATTCCGTCGAAGTTCGACGGTTGGGGCGACAGTCATTTCCGCGCCGCCGGTTTTCGCGCCGTGCCGGGCTGCGTGGTGCGCCGCTCCGCCTATATCGCGCCGAGCGTGGTCCTGATGCCATCCTTCGTCAATCTTGGGGCCTATGTCGATCGCGGCACCATGATCGACACCTGGGCGACCGTCGGGTCCTGCGCGCAGATCGGCAAGAACTGCCATATCTCCGGTGGCGCCGGCATCGGCGGCGTGCTCGAGCCGTTGCAGGCCAGTCCGGTGATCATCGAGGACAATTGCTTCATCGGCGCGCGCTCGGAAGTCGCCGAGGGCGTCATCTTGCGCGAGGGCGCGGTGCTGTCGATGGGCGTCTTCATCGGCGCCTCGACCAAGATCGTCGACCGCGCCAGCGGCGAAATTTTCCAGGGCGAGGTGCCGGCCTATTCGGTGGTGGTGCCGGGCAGCCTGCCCGGCAAGCCGAACCAGCGTGGCGAACCGGACCCAAGTCTGTCCTGCGCCGTCATCGTCAAGCGGGTCGACGAGCAGACTCGCGCCAAGACCAGCATCAACGAACTGCTGCGGGATTGAAATCCGATTGTGTCGATGGATTGGGCCTATCTTCTCAACGGCTTTCACGGCCGCATCGGCCGCCAGACGTTCTGGATCGCGATGGGCGTGGTGGCGGCGGCCGAGATCGTCGGCCATCTCATCGCCAATCAGATCGAGGGCGATCGGTTGGGCGCCATCGTCGATCTCGCCTTCACCTATCCGGAATTCGCGATCGCCGTGAAGCGCGGCCATGACCGCAATTTGCCGGTTTGGCTGCTTGGGGTCTTCTTCGGCGCCGGCGCATTGCTCGATCTGCTCACGGTCTTGGGCTGGGCCGGCACCGACGACGAGCCGAGCATGGTGTCGCTGGCGATCGCGGTGCCGTTCACGGTGGTCGGCCTCGCGCTCTTGGTCGAGCTCGGCTTTCGCCGCGGCACGGTCGGCCCGAACCAATACGGGCCCGACCCGCTGGCCAAGAGTTGACGCGCGCAACCTTACGTGGAGACTTGGGTTTGGTGTCGGTCTTTCCGGACGCCGAATTCGAGGGCCACGATGCGGTGGATTCGTTTTTTCAGCAATCTTGACGGGCGCATTGGTCGAAAGACATTTTGGCTCATGTCGCTTGCGGTGGTTGCCATCGAGTTTGTTGTTATTCTCATTTCCGTGGCGTTGACCGTGGCTTTATCCATAGCCGACTGGTGGATCGAAGTTGTCATAATAGCTTTTATCTACCCCAAGTTTGTGATTGACGTGAAGCGGGGCCATGATCGGAATATCCCGTTTTGGGTCATCGCCACTTTTTACGTAGTTGTAATCGTGCGCCTTGCACTTATCCAATTTGGGTGGCTGCAAAGATACCCATCGCAGAACCTGTTTTCATCCATGGATATCGTTTCATTTGCAGTGACGTTGTTGTTGGGAATTGTTAGCCTTGCCCTGCTCGTCGAGCTTGGCTTTCGCAAGGGTAGGCCTGGCGCTAACCCGTATGGTCCTGACCCTCTCGCCACCGCCTGATCGCGGTGGAGTTTCGGCGCCAGCAGGTGAATCCAACATGACTGCCGATCCCGTTGCCATCGCTCGCGATCTCATCCGCTGCCGGTCAGTCACGCCGGAGGAGGGTGGGGCGCTCGCCTATCTGCAAGCGCTGCTCGCGAAAGCGGGATTTACCGTTCACCGCATGACGTTTGCCGAGCCCGGCACCGCGCCGGTCGAGAACCTGTTCGCGCGCATCGGCGACAAACAACCCAATCTGGTGTTTGCCGGCCATACCGACGTGGTGCCGCCGGGCGACGACGCGGTCTGGCAGCATCCGCCGTTCGCCGGCGAGGTCGCGGGTGATCAGCTTTACGGCCGCGGCGCCGTCGACATGAAGGGCGCCATTGCCTGCTTCGCCGCGGCGGCGCTCGACCATCTTGCCGCCAACGGCGGCAAGCCAAAGAACGGCTCGATCTCGTTGCTGATCACCGGCGACGAGGAAGGCGTCGCGGTCAACGGCACCATCAAGCTTCTGCACTGGGCGGCGGAACGCGGCGAAAAATTCGATCACTGCATCCTCGGCGAGCCGAGCAACATCGAGATGCTCGGCGACACCATCAAGGCCGGCCGGCGCGGCTCGCTCAACGGCACGCTGATCGTGACCGGCCGCCAGGGCCACGTCGCCTATCCCGATCGCGCCGACAATCCGATCCGCGGCCTGATGACGCTGATCGCCGCGCTGCAGGCGCCGCTCGACGAGGGCAGCGAGCAGTTCGATCCGTCGCACCTCGAATTCACCTCGGTCGATGTCGGCAACCAAACCGTCAATATGATTCCCGGCGAGGCGCGGGGCCGCTTCAACATCCGCTACAACGACCATCACAGCCAGACCGCGCTGAAAGCGCTGATCGAGCGCCGCGCGCAGACCGCAGCCGCGGGCCGCGTGCATTATTCGTTCGAATGGCAGCCCTCGAACGCGGAGGTTTTTGTCACCAAGCCCGGCCCGTTCACCGATCTCGCCGCCGCCGCCATCGCCGAGGTGACCGGGAGGAAGCCCAAGCTCTCGACCACCGGCGGCACCTCGGACGCGCGCTTCATCAAGGATTATTGCCCGGTGCTCGAATTCGGCCTGGTCGGAGCGACCATGCACCAGGTCGACGAATGCGCCCCGGTTGCCGACCTCGTCGCGCTGACGTCAATCTACCGTCGCATTATCGAGCGCTATTTCGGCTGATCGTACTCCACCCGCACCAGATAAAGCCCCTGCGGCGGGGCGACCTGGCCGCAGCGCGTGCGGTCGCGGGCGGCCAGCGCGGCGGCGAGATCCTCGGCGCTCCATTTGTCCTCGCCGACATGCACCAGCGAGCCGACCATCGAGCGCACCTGATGGTGCAGGAACGAGCGCGCCGAAGCACTGACATGCACCTGGTCGCCGTTGCGCCTAACGTCGAGGCGATCGAGCGTCTTCACCGGCGACTTCGCCTGGCACTCCGCCGCACGGAAAGTCGTGAAGTCGTGCCGGCCGACGAGACTTTGCGCGGCGGCATGCATCGCGTCGCCATCGAGCGGGCGCGGCACGCGCCAGGCGCGGTTCTGGTCGAGCGCGAGGTCGGCGCGGCGATTGACGATGCGGTAGAGGTAATGGCGCTTGATCGCCGAAAAGCGCGCATCGAAATTTTCGGCGACTTGCTCCGCCGTGAGCACGGCAATCGGCCGCGGGCGCAGGTGGAAATTCGTCGCATCGCGCACGGTGTCGCCGTCCCAATCCTTGGCGAGGTCGATATGCGCCACCTGGCCGAGCGCGTGGACGCCGGCATCGGTGCGTCCGGCGCCGGCAACGACGACGCGCTCGCCGGTGAAGGCCGCGATCGCCTCCGCGAGGACGCCCTGCACCGAGGCGCCGTTATCCTGCACCTGCCAGCCGACAAACGGCGTGCCGTCATATTCGATGGTGAGCTTGTAGCGGGGCATGCCGCTTCACCTGCGCGCGCCGGCTGGATGCGTCAACTCAGGACGGTTCCGCGTGGGAGCGGCATGCCGCGCAAGAATTCCTCCGCCGACATCGGCTGCCGCCCGGCGCGCTGCAGTTCGACGATCCGCACCGAGCCCTCGCCGCAGGCGACCGTCAGCCGGTCGTCGAGCACTTGTCCGGGTTTGCCGCTGCCGTCGCCCTTCATCGTGCGCAAAACTTTGACACGGCCGGCGCCGGCCAGCTCGAACCAGGCGCCGGGAAATGGCGACAGCCCGCGGCAATGGTCATGGACCTGCTGCCAGGGCTTGGTCCAGTCGATGCGGGTCTCGGCCTTGTCGATCTTGTTGGCGTAAGTCGCGCCGACGGCGGGCTGCGGCGTCAATTGCAGCGTGCCGCGTTCCAGCGCGGCGAGCGCGACCGGCATGAGTTCGGCGCCAAGCCGCGCCAACTCGTCGTGCAATTCGCCGGCGGTGGCATCGGGACCGATCGGCACGCGCCGCTCCATCGCGATCGGCCCGGTGTCGAGACCTTCCTCCATCTTCATCACCATGACGCCGGTCTCGTGGTCGCCGGCCATGATCGCGCGCTCGATCGGCGCCGCGCCGCGCCAGCGCGGCAACAGCGAGGCGTGCAGGTTGAAACAGCCGAGCGGAAAAGCGTCGAGGATCGGCTTCGGCAAAATCACTCCGTAGGCAACGACGACGGCGGCATCGGCGCCATGGGCGCGCATGGCGGTCGCGGCATCGCCGCCGCGTAGCGTTTTCGGCGTGGAGATCGGGATTTTCTGCTGCTCCGCCTCGCGCGCGACCGGGCTCGGCCGTTCCGCCATTCCGCGTCCGGCCGGCTGCGGCGCGCGGGTATAGACCGCCACGACCTCGTGTCCGGTGCCGACAATCTCAAGGAGCGTGGGCACGGCGAAGTCGGGCGTACCCATGAAGACGAGGCGGAGCGCCAATCACGCCTCCTCCTTCTTCGCCGCCTTCGCCGCTTTGCTGAACTTCTTGATGACGCGGTCGCGCTTGAGCTTGGAGAGATGGTCGATGAACAGCACGCCATTGATGTGGTCGATCTCGTGCTGAACACACCTGGCCAGCAAGCCGTCGGCCTCGATTTCGTGTGCCTTGCCGTCGAGGTCGAGATATTTGACCTTGACCTGCACCGGCCGCTCGACGTCCTCGTAATATTCCGGGATCGACAGACAGCCCTCCTCGTGGATCGCCTTCTCGTCCGACGCCCAGACGATTTCCGGATTGATGAAGACCTGCGGCTCGCGCGCCTCTTCTTTTTTCGACAAGTCCGCAGTGAAGAGGCGCTTGCCGACGCCGACCTGGATCGCGGCAAGCCCGATGCCGGGCGCCGCGTACATCGTCTCGAACATGTCCTCGACCAGCTTGCGGATGCCGGCGTCGATGCGCTTGACCGGCTCGGAAACGAGCCGCAGCCGCTTGTCGGGAAGCTTGATGATCTCGCGCGAAGCCATGCGCGGCGATGTAAGCGGTGCATAAAGCGCGGTCAATGCGCGCCATCCGTTGCGCGGTTGGGCTCATCTGCGATATAAGCGTTCCCGCTTTGTTCTAGAACCTTCGCCGCTTGCCTCGGCGAATCGCGTAGAAGCAGGGCATGACCGAGATCGCCATCGCTGCCATCCTCGTCGCCTGCGCCGCGCTCGCCGCGATGGCGTTTGTGCTCTGGCGCGCCCGCAAGCCCGCGCAAGCGGAGGACGCGGTGATGGCCGAGCTGAGCCGCGCGCAATCCGACGCGGCGGCGCGGCTCGAAGCTATGATCGGCTTGCTCGCCAAGGGCCAGTCCCAGCTGGCGCACACCGTCAATGAGCGTCTCGATTCGGTCTCGCATCGGCTCGGTGATTCCCTGGAAAAGACCAAGCAGAGCACCCACGAGAATCTGCAAAAACTCAACGAGCGGCTCGCCGTCATCGACCGCGCGCAAAAGAACATCACCGAACTCGCCACCCAGGTGACGTCGCTGCAGGGCGTGCTCGCCAACAAGCAGTCGCGCGGCGCGTTCGGGCAGTGGCGCATGGAGGCGATCGTCCAGGACAGCCTGCCGAAGGGCGCTTACGCCTTCCAACACACGCTATCGAACCGCACGCGCCCCGACTGCTGCGTGTTCATGCCCGACAAACGTCCGCTGGTAATCGACGCCAAGTTCCCGCTCGAAGGCGTCACCGCCTATCGCGACGCCAAGTCCGACGACGAGCGCAAGGCCGCGGCGCAGCGGTTGCGCGCCGACGTCGGCAAGCATGTCGGCGACATCGCGGAGAAGTACCTGATTCCGGGCGAGACGCAGGAGCTGGCATTGATGTTTGTGCCGTCGGAGTCGGTCTACGCCGAAGTTTGCGACGGTTTCGACGATCTGGTGCAGAAGGCCTACCGCGCCAAGGTCGTCATCGTCTCGCCATCGCTGCTCATGCTCGCCGTCGCGCTGGTGCAGCAAATCCAGAAGGATGCCCGCATGCGCGAGGCCGCCGACCAGATTCGCGACGAAGTCGGCCGTCTGGTCAAGGACGTGGGCTTGCTTGGCGATCGCGTCCGCAAGCTGCAGACCCATTTCAATCAATCAAACGAAGATATCCGGCAAGCCATCATCTCGATCGAGAAGATCGAGGCCCACGGCGAGCGCATTCAACAGGTCGAAGTCGGCGCCGAGGCCCTGACGAGTCCGAATGTCATTCAAGCACCGCTGCTGCGCAAATTAGAGGCGGGGGAGTAGCTTGACCCTTCTCCCGCAAGGCTAGACGGCGTTGTTCGAGCCGGTACATAGCGCATGATCGCGACGCCCAACGCCACGACCGATCCCGCACCCGCCCGCACATCCATCGCCGACACGCTCGCGGTTTATCTGCAACGGCGAGTGCTGGTCGTGCTGCTGCTCGGCTTCTCGAGCGGACTGCCGATCGTGCTGATCGGCTCGACGCTGCAGGCCTGGATGAAGCAGAGCGGCATCGACATCAAGACCATCGGTCTGTTCGCGGCCGTGGCCGTGCCCTACAACATTAAATTCTTGTGGGCGCCGCTGGTCGACGCGCTCGACCTGCCGGTGCTGTCGAAGCTTTTGGGCCGGCGCCGCGCCTGGTTGTTGTTCTCGCAAGCTTGGCTGATGGCCGCGATCGTGTTCCTCGGCCTGTGCGATCCGGCCGTCTCCGCCTTCATCGTCGCGATCGCTGCCCTCATCGTCGCCACCGCTTCGGCGACCCAGGACATCGTGGTCGATGCCTTCCGGGTGGAAAGCCTGCCGGAAAATGAGCAGGCCGCCGGCATGGCGTCCTATGTGGCCGCCTATCGGGTCGGCGCGCTGATTTCGGGGGCCGGCGCCTTGTTCTTGGTGACCGCGTTCCAGGCCAAGCTCGGCGACCGGACCGCGTGGACCGCATCCTACATCGTTATGACCGCGCTCATTCTCATCGGCGTTATCGCGACGTTGCTGGCGACCGAGCCCGAGAGTTCGGCGGCGGCGGAAGCCGACCATGCCCTGCCGGGCCACCGCAATTCGCTCAAGCGCGCGTTCTGGTCGGCGCTCGACAGTTTCCGCGATTTCCTGTCGCGCGACCTAGCGCTGGCGGTGCTGGCGTTCGTGGCGCTGTTCAAGATCGCCGACGCGCTGGCGTTTGCGTTGCTGACGCCGTTCGTGCTCGATCTCGGATTTTCGCTGACTCAGCTCGCGACCATCCGCAATGGCGTCGGATTCATCGTCGCCGTGCTCGGCGGTTTTGCCGGCGGCCTGGTGGCGCGCGCGCTGCCGCTGTCGGCCAGCCTGTGGATCGGCGGCCTCCTGCAAACGCTCATGATCCTGGCTTTTTCCTGGCAGGCCGTCGTCGGCAACAACCTGGTCATGCTGACACTGACCACCGCGATCGAGTTCTTCACCGATGCCGTGGGCACGGTGATCTTCGTCGCCTACCTCTCGGCGCTGTGCAAGAACCCGCTCTACACGGCGACGCAATTCGCGCTCTTGACCGCGTTCGCGGCGCTCGGGCGCAACGTTTTCGCCCTCGGTACCGGCTACTTGGCGCACGCCGTCGGCTGGCCTTGGTTCTTTGTCCTCTGCGCGCTCGCCGGCGTGCCGGCGCTGATCTTGCTGGCTTGGCTGCAGAAGCGCCGTCATTTCGACGGATTGGCGCCGGCCAAGACGTGATCGCACGGCAAGTCTTGGGCGGCGCCGCCGTTTTGGGCTGGCCCGTCAAGGAGATAATCGATCCGGACGCCGGTGCGACTTTCGTGGCCGCGAAAGGATTGCGTCACAAAAACGCATTCGCGGCCGGGCACAAAAGACCCGTAAAAAAGTCTTTTTGTAAGGATCGGATAGCTATATTCGACGTTTCTCGTTCTGGCGTCCCTCGAACCGGGCTATTTCGCCGTTCCCAGCATGGACATGATCCTTGTCAAGATTTTCGCGACCGCGCTCGCGCTGAGCGAGGTGATGACCCAGCCGCAGGCGGTGAAGACGCACTTCGACGCGGCGCAGGATCAGGCGGAAGTGGTGCAAATTCTGCGCAACGGCTGCGCCCATATGCGCCAGGCGTTCGATATCGAATCGATCAACCTCGACAGCCTGATCGCGACCGCGCTCGACGACCCGAAGGCGCTGGGCGCCGACATCAAGGCCTTTCACGGCATCAATTTCGCCGACCTCAATACCGCCTACCGCCAGTTCTGCAAGAACGAGAGCGTCGCCAATCCGGTGGTCGACCTCGGCCAGGTGATCGCGTTTTTCAATAACGCCGCGGCCGATCTGCCCGACCAGACCCGCCTGAAGGGCAGGAAACTGCCGAGCCTGAGCGTGGTGCTCGACGGCAAGGGTGGAAATTTCGCCGACGTGTTCGAGCCGGGCAATCGCCGCGTCTGGGTGCCGCTCGCCGCCATTCCCGATTTCGTGCAGAAGGCTTTCGTCGCCGCCGAGGACCGGCGTTTCTTCCAGCACCACGGCGTCGACGAGCGCGGCATCATCCGCGCCTTCATCGGCAATCTCGCCGAGCCGGGCCGGCCGCAGGGCGGCTCGACCATCACCCAGCAGGTGGTGAAGAACCTCTTGGTTGGCGAGGACGTCACCTATGAGCGCAAGATCCGCGAGATGATCGTCGCCTCGCGGCTCGAAAGCACCATGAGCAAGCCGGAGATTCTCGAGCTCTATCTCAATTCGGCTTATCTCGGGCGCGGCTCCTGGGGCGTGGAGATGGCCGCGCGCAGCTATTTCGGCAAATCGGCCAAAGACCTCACCCTCGCCGAAGGCGCCATGCTGGCGGGTCTGCTCAAAGGCCCGAATTATTTCAATCCGGACCGCCATCCCGATCGCGCCAAGGAGCGCCTGGCCTACGTGCTTGGCCGCATGCAGGAAGATGGCGTCATCAGCGCCGAGCAGAAGGACGGCGCGCTCACCGCGCCGCCGAAGCTTGTCGCCTTTGAGCGACCGCATCGCGACTCCGGCTTCCACTTCATCGATTTCCTCGGCCGCGAAGCCAAGGCGGACGGCGTCGAGAGCCTGATCGCCGACTCCTACACGGTGCACTCGACCATCAACGCGACGTTGCAGCGCGACACCGAGGCGGCGCTGCAGGAGGGCTTGGCGCACTACGAGATCGCCAGCGGCCGCATGCAGTTCCGTGGCGCCGAAGCCAATATTGCGGATGCCATACAAAAGCTCAGCGCCGACAAGCCGGCTGGATCGCCAGCCGGGACGCCGGCTGCGGCCGGGCCGGCCTGGCAACAGGCGCTCGCGGCAGTCCGCCTGCCGCTCTACGACGTCCATTGGCTGCCGGCCGTCGTGTTGGACAAGGGCGGCAAGCGCGGCGATGGCGCAATGCACGTCGGCCTCGCCGACGGCCGTGTGCTGCCCCTGAACGTGTGGAACGGGCAGATCAGGCGCAGCCTTGGCCTGTACGACGTGGTCTATGTCCACGTGATGGAAGGCAAAGCGGCGACAAAAGGCAAAGGCGCGGCCGGCGCGCAGGCGCAGTTGCGCGTGCGCCCGACGGTGCAAGGCGCGGCACTGGTTTTGGAGAACAAGACCGGCCGCATCCTCGCCATGGCCGGCAGCTTTTCCTACCCTTTGAGCCAGCTTAACCGCAGCTCGCAGACGCAGCGCCAGCCCGGCTCGGCGATCAAGCCGCTCACCTATCTCACGGCTCTGCAAAAAGGCTTGCAGCCGAACACGCTCGTGCCCGATCAGCCGATCACGCTGCCGCCGATCGGCAGCGGCAGCGGCGACGGCCGCGACGTCATCGCCCGCGAATACGGCGGTACCGCGCGCGAAGAGGATTTCTGGTCGCCGCGCAACGCCAACTACGCCTCCGGCGGCGTCTACACGTTGCGTCGCGGGCTGGAGAATTCGGTCAACGTGGTGACCGCGCACCTCCTCGACGGCGGCATCGATGCTGATCCGGCAAAGAGCCTCGATGAGGTTTGCGCGACGGCAGTGGCGGCGAAAATCTACAGCGATTGCATTCGCTACTATCCGTTCGTGCTCGGGGCGCAGCCGGTGCGGATGATCGATCTGGCGGCATTTTATGCCGCGGTCGCCAACGAGGGCGCCCGCCCGCAGCCCCATGGCATCGACTCGATCGAGCAAAACGGCCGCACCATCTATGAATATCCGAAGACGCCGCTGCCGATGATCGGCGCGGCCGACCCCGCCGCGTTCTATCAGCTCAAGACGATCTTGCAGGGCGTCGTGGCGCGCGGCACGGCGCGGGGGATCGGATCGCTGTCGCCTTATGTTGCCGGGAAGACCGGGACGACCGAAGATGCGGTCGACGGCTGGTTCATCGGCTTCACCAACGATGTCACCGTCGCCGTCTGGGTCGGCTACGACAATGGCGACGGCAAGCGCCGGTCGCTCGGAGCGAGCGAGAGCGGGGCGCGTGTGGCGCTGCCGATCTTCGAGCCGATCATGACGGCGATCTGGGCCGAGGGCATCGCGCCCAAGACGCCGCTCAGCGGACCCTCGCGTGAGGCGCAGCGTCAACTCATCGACCTGCCGATCGACTACATGACCGGCAATCGCTTGAACGGCGGGCGCGGCTTTGTCGAGCATTTCCGGCTCGACCCCGATGGCCGCTTCAATGAAACGCAGTATCAGCTCGTTTCCCGCGAGGACGCCTATGCCTCGAGCAATCCGGACCAGCAATGGGCGCCGCCCGAACAAAGCTGGGGCCGCTGGAGCTGGGGTGCGCCGAGCGCATGGGGCGGCCGGTCCTATTATCCCTCCCAGGACGGCCAGCCGCAGCCGCAGCCGCAGTCGCGGCCGTTGGCGCGCGGCCTGTTCACGCCGTGGTCCGATCCCGACGATCCGCGCAATCGCGTCCGCCGCGACCCGGACTATTTCTTAGGCGGACGTGTCAACTGAAGCCCGCGCGACCGAGAGAAATTCGAATGTGGATGCGGCACGCGATCGCGTTGGTCGGCCTGATCGGGTCGTTATCCGCCGCCTGCGCGCAGGATTTTCGCATTGAGGACGCCGGTCCGGCGCCCAACTGGAGCGTCGCGCAACTCAAGCCCGGCACGATCGCGTTCAGCGACGAGGTCGGCGGCGCCGCCGCCGGCCGCTCAAACCTGATCAGTTTCGAGGAGTGGGGACGCACGCGGCCCATCCAGAAGAAATTTTTGTCGCTGTTTCCCGGTTATATCGAGCCAACCGTCGTCAAGACCGCGAGCGCCGGCGCCAGCACCGGCCCGGTCCCGGAAAAGCTCACCATGTACGTGGCGCAGGCGCGTTTCGTTCTCGACCGGCCGCCGGGTTCGATCGATCTTTCCCGCTATGTCGCCTTGCCGTTTCTTGAAAAGATCGATCCGGCGATCAAGGACAAGACGATCGCCGCCGCCGACGTCAATCCGCTCAAGGATCAACAGGGGACGGGCAACCAGAATCCGGACCGCAAATGGTGTACCGGCCGGGCAACGCTGATTTGCATCCAGTCGAGTTACAAGCTCGAAGGCAAGATTCCCATCGGCGTCATGCTGGTCAACAAGCTGCGTGACAGCGCCAAGAAGGTTTCCGACTACATCGATTTTGAGAGCGAGCTGTCGGCGCTCACGCCGGCAGACCTCGATCAGGCCGCAGCGGCGGAGTTGACCTCGCTCGACACCCCGATCATCGGCGCGCTCGAACAGAACATTTTCTACGTCAACCAGATCATGAAGTTCGGCAAGTTGTTCGCCGTGTTCCAGGGTCACCCCAGCGAGCAAGGCAAGACGGTGGTCACCGCCTTTATGGCGCTCGCCATCGAGGCTAGCGTGCTCGACAAGAAGAAGGAATTCGAGAAAGTCCCGGTGCTGCGCAACCTCGTGCCGGCACAGGTGCTGATGGGACGATCCTCGTTCAACTCCGGCGATTCGATCAGCGCCGGCCTGCCCAAATACGCCCGCAACGAGATCAGGACCATCGCCGACATCCTGCAGCGGGATAAGTAACCGATAATTCCGCTCGCCGTCGCGGCCGGATTCCCTATTTCGCGGCCACGGGCGGACTGCACTATAATCACCCGATGCGCGGAAGCTGGGAGTTTTGGATCGATCGCGGCGGCACCTTTACCGACGTGATCGGCCGCGGGCCGGACGGCAAGCTCGTCGCCCACAAGTTGCTTTCGGAAAATCCCGAAGCCTATGGTGACGCCGCGGTGGCCGGCATCCGCCACCTGCTTGGGCTTGCCCCCGGCGAGCCCATTCCGGCCGCGCGCATCGGCGCCGTGAAGATGGGCACCACGGTCGCCACCAATGCGCTCCTCGAGCGCAAGGGCGAGCGCATGCTCCTTCTCATCACCAAGGGTTTTCGCGACGCGCTGCGGATCGGCTACCAGGCGCGGCCGAAGATTTTCGCGAAGCACATCATCAAGCCGGACATGCTCTACGAGCGGGTGGTCGAGGTCGACGAGCGGGTGCGCGCCGACGGCACGGTCGAGCGCGAGTTGGATCTCGACGCGGTGCGTACCGAGCTCGCCCGCGCCAAGAATGACGGCATCCGCGCCGTCGCCGTGGTCCTGATGCATGCCTATCGCTACAGCAGCCACGAACAGCGCGTCGCCGAGCTGGCGAGCGAGATGGGCTTCGAGCAGGTGTCGGCGAGCCACGAAGTCTCGCCGCTGATCAAGCTCGTCGGGCGCGGCGACACCACCGTGGTCGACAGCTATCTGTCGCCGATCCTGCGCCGCTACGTGGCGCAGATGGCAGGGGAATTGCACGGCGGGGAGGCGGATGAGCGGACGCAGCTCATGTTCATGATGTCGTCGGGCGGGCTCACCGCGGCGGAGCTGTTCCGCGGCAAGGACGCCATCCTCTCGGGGCCGGCGGCCGGCGTCGTCGGCATGGCCGAGACCGGGCGCCAAGCCGGGTTTGCGCGGCTCATCGGCTTCGACATGGGCGGCACCTCGACCGACGTGTCGCATTTTGCCGGCGAGTACGAGCGCGCCTTCGAGACCGAAGTCGCCGGCGTGCGCATGCGCGCGCCGATGATGCTGATCCATACCGTGGCGGCCGGCGGCGGCTCGATCCTGCACTTCGATGGCGCCCGGTTTCGCGTCGGCCCGGATTCCGCCGGCGCCAATCCCGGGCCGAAATGCTACCGGCGCGGCGGCCCGCTCGCCGTGACCGATGCCAATGTCATGGTCGGCAAGCTCATTGCCGATTTCTTTCCGAAAATATTCGGACCGCAACAGAACGAGCCGCTCGATGCCGGCGCGGTAAGCGACGCCTTTGCGGCGCTGGCCAAGGAGATCGGCGACGGCCGCTCACCCGAGCAGGTGGCGGACGGCTATATCAAGATCGCGGTCGAGAACATGGCCAACGCGATCAAGAAAATCTCGGTGCAGCGCGGCTATGACGTGACGCGCTATGCGCTCAACTGCTTCGGCGGCGCCGGCGGCCAGCACGCCTGCCTGGTTGCCGACGCGCTCGGCATGACGCGCGTGCTGATCCATCCGTTTTCATCGCTCCTCTCCGCCTACGGGATGGGGCTTGCAGACATCCGCAGCGTCCGCCAGCAGGCGATCGAGGAGCCGTTCGGCGACAAAGCGCGGGCAACGCTGCAACGTGTGGCGCGCCGGTTGGCCGCCGCCACGGTCAAGGAAGTCGCCGGGCAGGGCGTCGCACCGAACAAGATCACGCTGCACGTGCGCGCGCACATCCGCTACGCGGGAACGGACACGCCGTTGATTGTCGAAGCCGCCAAACTTCACCCTCCCCTCAAGGGGGAGATGAAGTTGGTCTCCCTGCAAAAAATGAAAGCCGGCTTCGAGCGCGCGCATAAGGCGCAATTCGGATTCATCGACCGAAAGAAATCGCTGGTCGTCGAGGCGGTGTCGGTCGAGGCGGTGGGCGGCGGCGCCATCTTCAAGGAAAAAGCGCGAAAGCTGACACGGACCAGGCGCGCGGCGCCGGCGCGCCGCACGCGGTTTTTCTCCGGCGGCAAATGGCACCGTGCCGCCGTCTACACGCGCGAGACGCTCGTCCCAGGGCAGAAGGTGAGGGGGCCGGCCATCATCGTCGAGCCGCACCAGACGGTCGTTATCGAACAAGGCTGGCAGGCCGAGCTGACGGCCAAAAATCACCTGGTACTGCGGCGGATCGCGAAACTGAAGCGGACGCGCGCCATCGGCACCCACGCTGATCCAGTCATGCTCGAAGTGTTCAACAATCTCTTCATGTCGATCGCCGAGCAGATGGGCGTGGCGCTGCAGAACACCGCCTATTCGGTCAACATCAAGGAGCGGCTCGATTTCTCCTGCGCGGTGTTCGACGGCAACGGCTCGCTGGTCGCCAACGCGCCGCACATGCCGGTGCATCTCGGCTCGATGGATCGCGCGGTCGAGACCGTCATCCGCCAAAACAAGGGAAAAATTCGGCCGGGCGACGTCTATGCCATCAACGCCCCCTACAACGGCGGCACGCATCTGCCCGACATCACCGTCTGCACGCCGGTGTTCGATGGGCGAAAAATTCTTTTCTGGGTGGCTTCGCGCGGCCACCACGCCGATGTCGGCGGCATATCGCCGGGCTCGATGTCGCCGAATGCCACCACGATCGAGCAGGAAGGCATCTACATCGACAATTTCAAGCTGGTCGAGCGCGGCCGTCTCCGCGAGAAGGAGACCTATGCGCTGTTCACCGGCGGCAAATATCCGGCGCGCAATCCGCTGCAGAACGTCAACGACCTCAAGGCGCAGATCGCCGCCAACGAGAAGGGCGTCCAGGAGCTGCGCAAGATGGTGCGGCACTTCACGCTGCCGGTGGCACGCGGCTATATGCGCCACGTCCAGGACAACGCCGCGGAAAGCGTGCGCCGCGTCATCGACCGGCTGCGTGACAGTGCGTTTCGCGTCGAGATGGACCAGGGCACGGTCATCAAGGTGCGCATCAGGGTCGACAAGAAACAGCGCGAGGCGACCGTGGATTTCAGCGGCACCAGCTCGCAGCAGCCGAACAACTTCAATGCGCCGGAGCCGGTGGCCCGCGCCGCCGTGCTCTACGTCTTCCGCGTCATGGTCGACGACGACATCCCGATGAACGCCGGCTGCCTGCGCCCGATCCGGATCGTCATTCCGAAAAAGTCGCTGTTGTCGCCGGAATTTCCCGCAGCCGTGGTCGCCGGCAATGTCGAAACCTCGCAGGAGGTGACCAATTGCCTGTTCGGCGCGCTCGATGCCATGGCGGCGGCGCAGGGCACCATGAACAATCTCAATTTCGGCAATGCCCGTTATCAGTATTACGAGACGATCTGTTCCGGCTCGCCGGCGGGGCCCGGTTTCCCCGGCACCGACGCCGTGCACACCCATATGACCAACACCCGGCTCACCGATCCGGAAATCCTGGAATTCCGCTATCCGGTCCTGCTCGAGGACTTTCACATCCGCAAGAATTCCGGCGGGCGTGGGCGCTGGAACGCCGGCGACGGCATCATTCGCGTCGTCCGGTTTCTGGAAAAAATGGAATGCACCATCCTGTCCGGCCACCGCCGCGTGCGGCCGTTCGGCCTTGCCGGCGGCGAGGACGGCCAGATCGGCGAGAACTGGGTGCGGCGCCGGGGCGGCCGCATGGAAAGACTTGCCGGCTGCGACGCGACTGTGATCGACGCCGGCGAGGCTATCGTCATCCAGACGCCGACCGCAGGAGGGTATGGCAAGCCGCAAGCGGACTCATGACGCTTGCCGAAGGGGCGCATCGATCGCCGAGCGTTGCGCCGGCCTGCGCGATATCGAATACTTCATATCGGCGTTGTTGCCTTGCCAGAAAAAGCTGTAGTCGATGTTGAGGTTGGCGCCATCGGCGAGCGGCAGCACGGCGTTGCAAACCACCTGGTCCTTGCTGCTGGAAATGGTCTTGATCGGTTCGTAGCGCAGCGGCTGATATTTGAGCTGTTTGAGGATGTCGGCGAGCGTGTCCTTGGCGCGACCCGAATCGCATTCGGGCAGCACGAAGCGGTCGTGCAGCCCGCGGTAGATCAGCACCGCGGCGACGGCAAGCACAGGGATGCCGATGAGGCGGAACGCCAAACGGTAGCGCCGGGGCCGGCCGCGCGATGATGGCGGTGGCGACCAGCGTCGCGCACGGATGGGAGGAGGCGGTTTCGGCGAAGAGGTGTCGGCCATCTCCGCAAGCTTTTACAGCATGATCCAGAACGACGGCTACCGGCTTTCGGAAAAGTTCATGCCCGATCAAAGCGCTTTGACGATCGATTCCGTCATTTTCTTGGCGTCGCCAAGCAGCATCATGGTGTTGGGCCGGTAGAACAGCGGATTGTCGATGCCGGCATAGCCCGACGCCAGCGAGCGCTTGATGAACATCACGGTGCCGGCCTTCCACACTTGCAGCACCGGCATGCCGTAGATCGGCGAGGTCTTATCCTCCTCGGCGGCCGGGTTGGTGACGTCATTGGCGCCGATGACGAAGGCAATGTCGGCCTGGGCGAACTCGGAATTGATGTCCTCCAGCTCGAACACCTCGTCGTAGGGAACGCTGGCTTCGGCGAGCAGCACGTTCATGTGGCCGGGCATGCGGCCTGCCACCGGATGAATGGCATATTTGACCTCGACGCCTTCGGCCTTCAGCTTGTCCGCCATTTCGCGCAACGCATGTTGTGCCTGCGCCACCGCCATGCCGTAGCCCGGCACGATGATAACCTTCTGCGCGTTCTTCATGATGTAGGCGGCGTCGTCGGCCGAGCCGAGCTTGACCGGGCGTTGCTCCGCGCCGGCTCCCGGCCCCGCCACCTCGCCGCCGAAGCCGCCGAGGATGACCGAGATGAACGAGCGGTTCATACCCTTGCACATGATGTAGGACAGGATCGCGCCCGAGGAACCGACCAAGGCGCCGGTGATGATCAGCGCCGAATTACCCAGCGTGAAGCCGATGCCGGCAGCCGCCCAACCCGAATAGGAGTTGAGCATCGAGATCACGACCGGCATGTCGGCGCCGCCGATCGGGATGATGATGAGCACGCCGAGCAAGAAGGAGATGCCGGCGATCAGCCAGAAGGCGATCTGGCTCTGGCCGACGTAGAACTCATAGACGGAGACGATCAGCGCCAGCGCCAGCGCGATATTGATGACGTGGCGGCCCGGCAGCGTGATCGGCTTGCCGCTCATGCGCGCGGATAATTTGAGGAAGGCAATCACCGAACCGGTGAAGGTGATGGCGCCGATGGCCGCGCCAAGCGCCATCTCGATGAGGCTTTGCTGATGGATATGGCCGGGAGTGCCGATGTCGAAGGCCGCCGGCGCATAGAATGCGCCCGCCGCCACCAGCACCGCGGCCATGCCGACCAGCGAGTGGAAGGCGGCGACCAGTTCCGGCATCGAGGTCATCGGCACGCGCCGCGCGATCACCGCGCCGGTGCTGCCGCCGATAGCGATGCCGCCGATCACCAGGCCCCAGGAGACCGGATCGGCCGGAGGATGCGATCCCAGCGTGGTCAGCACGGCGATTGCCATGCCGATCATTCCGAGGCGATTGCCAAGCCGGCTCGATACCGGGCTGGACAGTCCGCGCAGCGCCTGGATGAAAAGGACGCCGGCGACCAGGTAAAGCAGTGCAACGAGATTCGGGCTCATGCGGCGCTCATTTCTTTTTCTTTTGATACATCGCCAGCATGCGCTGGGTGACCAGGAAGCCGCCGAAGATGTTGACCGAGGCGAAGGTGAGCGCGACGAAGCCGAGCACGCGCGCCAAGATCGGACCGCTGTCGTCGCCAACGAGCGCGACACCGACCGCAAGCAGGGCGCCGACGACGATCACCGAGGAGATGGCGTTGGTCACCGACATCAGTGGCGTGTGTAGCGCCGGCGTCACCGACCACACCACGTAGTAGCCGACGAACACCGCCAGCACGAAAATCGAAAAGCGGAATACGAACGGATCGACTGCCGTCGCGAGATGATCCATTGTCGCTGCTCCTTCAGGCCGCTTTGGGCTTGAAATTGGGGTGCACGATCGCGCCGTCGCGGGTTAGCGCGGTGCCTTGGACGAGCTCGTCGTCCCAATTGATTGCCAGCTTCTTCTCTTTCTTGTCGATCAAGGTCTCGAGGAAGGTGAGCAGGTTCTTCGCGTAGAGCGAAGAGGCGGAAGCCGCCAGACGCCCCGGCACGTTGAGATAACCGACGATTTTGGCGGGGCCGACTTGCACAACCTCGTTGGCCTTGGCGCCTTCGACATTGCCGCCGCGCTCGACCGCGAGATCGACGATCACCGAGCCGGGCCGCATCGAAGCGACCATTTCCTTGGACACCAGCTTCGGCGCCGGACGGCCGGGGATCAACGCGGTGGTGATGACGATGTCTTGTTTCTTGATGTGCTCGGCGACCAATGCGGCCTGTTTGGCTAGGTATTCTTTCGACATTTCCTTGGCGTAGCCGCCGGCGGTCTGCGCGTTCTTGAATTCTTCGTCCTCGACCGCGAGAAATTTCGCACCCAGGCTCTCGACCTGCTCCTTGGTGGCGGGACGCACATCGGTCGCGGTGACGATGGCACCGAGCCGGCGCGCGGTCGCGATCGCCTGCAAGCCGGCGACACCGACGCCCATGATGAACACTTTCGCTGCCGGCACGGTGCCGGCCGCCGTCATCATCATCGGCAGCGCGCGACCATATTCTTCGGCAGCGTCGATGACCGCACGGTAGCCGGCGAGATTGGCCTGACTGGACAGCACGTCCATCGACTGCGCGCGGGTGATGCGCGGCATGAGCTCCATCGCAAAGGCGATAATGCCGGCATTCGCCATGGCGCGGAGCGCGTCCTCGTTGCCGTAGGGATCCATGATGGCGATGACGATGGCGCCGCGCTTTAAGCGCGACAGTTCCGAGGCCTGCGGCCGCCGCACCTTGAGCACGATGTCGGCGTTGTTCACGGCATCCCCGGTGACCGTAGCCCCCGCGGCGGCGTAGTCCGCGTCGAGGATTCCCGATTTCACGCCGGCACCCGGCTCGACCGCAATCTCGGCGCCAAGCCCGATGAGTTTTTTGACTGTTTCCGGCGTCGCCGCTACGCGCGGTTCGCCCGAATCAATTTCTGCTGTGACTGCAACCTTCATAATCCCTCCGAGGCCGATGGGATTATCGGCAAAGGGCGGTGCCGAAAATGATTTAGATCAAGTCAGGAAGATCGGCATCAGGACGACGATCGCGACGACGATAGCCATCGTCACCTTCATCAGGGTGATGAAATTGCGGTACGTTTGTTCTGCGCCCGTCGCGCGCGGCTCGCCCGTGTCACGCTCGGCAACAACCGCAACTTTCATGACCCCTCCAACACCTGCCGTCGTGCGGCCAGTTGAGAGCGTCCTGGTCTGCCAGCGCGTCGGTCACACGCGGCAAGCCGCGCTTCGCGATGCGCGGGTGCGGATCAGGCGAGGAAAATCGCCATCAGGATGAGAATGACAACGACCACCGCAATGACGCCCTTCACCAACGTCACAAAGGAGCGATAGGTCTGCTCGTGCGCGGGATAATCGTTACCTGTTGCACTCGCGTATTCCATTTCACCGTGATCGGCCATCGCCCCCTCCAGCCTGCCCCCGTCGCGCGGGGGCTTAGCGTAATTGCAGCCGCAGAGCAACCCAGCGAAAGCGGGCCTGCATGGGAGTTTTTGCAGATCTGCAGTGGAACCCTTGGCGGTTCCACGTCCGGGGTCGGGACCCCGAGGTCCTACATGTCCAGGACCAGCCGCTCGCTCTTGCAGCCGGCGCAGCAGATCATGACCTTTTCGTTGGCGGCCTGCTCCTCCTCGCTGAGCACCGAATCACGGTGTTCCGGGATACCGGAGATGACGCGGGTCACGCATTCGCCGCAGATGCCGAGTTCGCACGAATAATCGACATCGACTCCGGCCTCGTAAAGCACTTCGAGAATCTTCTTGCCCTCCGGGATGTAATATTCCTCGCCGGAGCGGGCGAGTTCCACCCAGAAGCCGCCCGATGTCGCCGCCTCCGCCTTGGGCGTGAAGTACTCGACATGGACGTGAGGGCGCGGCCGGTTGGCGGCCGCCGCCTCGAACGCCTTGAGCATCGGATTGGGCCCGCAGCAATAGAAGTGCGCGTTCGGCGGCGCCGCGGCAATGGCGCCGGCAAGGTCGAGGAATTTGCCGTCCGCCTCCTCGTCGAAATGCAGGTGGACGACGGAGTCTGGCCCGAATTTTTCCAATGTCGCGAGAAATGCCATGTCGGCGCGCGAGCGGCATGAATAATAGAGCTTCCACGAACGGTTTTGCGCCGCGAGCTGCTGCGCCATGCACCAGATCGGTGTGATGCCGATGCCGCCGGCAAACAGGACGACGTGCTCGGCATTTTCGACCAACGGGAAATTATTGCGCGGCGCGCTGATCTTGAGCGTATGTCCGACGCGCAGCTCGTCGAAGATATAGCGCGAGCCGCCGCGGCTCGCGGCATCAAGCTTGATGCCGACGACATAGCTTTCGGGATCGGCATCGGGATTGAGCAGCGAAAATTGCCGGATGAGCCCGTTGGGCAGGTGAATGTCGATATGGGCGCCGGGCTGATAAGGCGGCAATCGGCCGCCGTCGGGCCGCTGGAACGTATAGACGTTGGTGTCGCGGGCGACGGGCTCGATGGCGGTCAAGCGGACGTCGATCAAGCCCGCGGAGCGGGCGGCTTCAGGCGTTGGGGCCGGAGCCGGTGATGGGGCGGTCATCGTATCCATGCGAGCCATAGATAGGCGGGCCCAGTGGGGTTTCGCAACATGCCGGTTGAGTAGAGGGGCCGCATTTTACGCCTGGCGTAGATAGAATATCGTCCTACTCATGGCAACTTGGTTTGGATATTTTGGAATGAATTTATCGATGCATTCTCAGTGCAGTGGATTCTTCCTGCATCATGCCATGGCGGAAGTTTGCAGCCCCCACGGATTTCTCACGCCTTTTCTTGTCAATCAATCCGCTCCAGAAACTTGGCGGGCGCCCGCCGGGATTCCGGCGGGCGCCCTAAAGTAATGCCAGTCAGTCTATAAGCCGGGTTCTGGATGGCATGCGGAAAACGATCCGCATGCGTGACGGCCATTCCTCTTGGACGCCGGTTGCCCGGCGCCTCCAGCAACCTACCCGGACGGCGGATCTAGACATCGACCTGAGGCACTCCGCGCCTGCGCGCGAAAAGTCTCGTGCCGTCCCTATTCGGTCTTGCTCCCGGTGGGGTTTGCCGTGCCGCCGGCGTTACCGCCGGCGCGGTGCGCTCTTACCGCACCTTTTCACCCTTGCCGCGGTTTACGCAACGCGCCGCGGCGGTCTGTTCTCTGTGGCACTTTCCCTGGACTCGCGCCCGCCGGATGTTATCCGGCACCGCTTGTCTATGGAGCCCGGACTTTCCCTCCCCGGCAACCTTTCGGTTTCGCCGAAGCGGCCGTCCGACCGACTGACACTTAGAGGGATGGGGAGGCTCGCCTTCGCCGTCAAGAGGCGGCGAGGCGGTCGAGGTTGGGGGCGCGGGCGACAGTGGTCTGCGCCCGGCCGCTTTGGGCCAGCAGTTCCCGCAACGTGGCACGGGTCGATTCATCGCCAATGCCGTCGACTCGTTCCGGGCGGAAATGGCGCTGAAAGCCTCTTACGACGGCCTGGGTGACGGAATCGTAGGTCCCGCTGATGGCGATGCCGTAGCCATACTTGCTGAGCTCCTCCTGCATTGCGGCGACCGCATCGCCGCGGTCGCCGAGCGAAAACAGGGTCCCGCCTTCCGTGATCGGGGCCGGTTTGACCCAAAGACCCACGCCTGAATCGGCGAGGGTGCGCCAAGGAAATTTTTCCCCCGGGTCCTGCTTGCGTGCCGGCGCAATGTCGGAATGCGCCAGCACCCGCGCCGGCGGTACCGTATGGCGGGTCTGAATGCTGCGGCAAAGCGCGGTGACGGCCGCGATCTGGCGCTTGGGAAAGTCGGGATAGCCGTAGTCGTGACCGGGATTGGCGATCTCGATGCCGATCGAGCAGGAATTGATGTCCGTTTCGCCCGCCCAGAAAGAAACACCGGCGTGCCAGGCGCGGCGGCTTTCTTGCACCATCTGCACGATGTGGCCGTCTTCGAACACAAAGTAGTGGGCCGACACCTTGCTCTCAGGGGCGCACAGCAAATCCAGCGCCGCCGCGGCGTCCGGCATCCCGGTGTAATGCAGCACGATCATATTGGGGCGCAGGCTGCCCTTACGCTCGCCATGATTGGGCGAAGGCCTGACCTCGGCAGCGACAGAGGACTCCGCGGGAAACACGTGGCGCATGATGCTGACTTTAGGACAAGGGTTGCCAACAAGTCGATTTGTGCGTCCGGCCAAATCGAGACGAGAAAAAAGGCCATTAAAAGCCGAACGCGTTGCCCGCTTGCAAACGGCTAGACCCGCCCGCAGTTCCTGAGCGGCGGCGGGCGGTACGCTGGCGGCCGATGCTGCTCTTGGGTCCGGTCGGCAGCAAGACTTCAACCTTTCCTTAAGCTTACCCCTCACTAATCGAAATTGAGCAGAGTGGCGCAACCGCCACGCGCCGCGCGTTGACGCCCATATGTTCCCATGATAGCCCATTTAGTCCCAATTGCGATGCGCGGATCGAGTGGCGGCAGAGTTTTGGCCGCCGTGGGTACGCCAGGGGGTTGCCGTACGCAGCGGCCGCGCCGGTCGGGGCAGCCGCGCCGCGAGGGCCGAGATGGACCGGTTCGTGTCCCACTACGGGCTCCGTTTGGATGCCAAGGGCCGTGTCTCGGTACCGGCCGCATTTCGCGCGGTGCTGGCGCGCGACGGCTTCGACGGCCTCTATTGCTATCCCGCGCTCGATCGCCCGGCGCTGGATGCCGGGGGTCATGCGCTGCTCGCCGAGATCGAGGCGCTCATCAGCGAGTTCGCACCCTATTCCGACCAACGCGAGCAGTTCTCGCTCGCGCTCTACGGCACCAGCGAAACACTGAAGATCGACGGCGAAGGCCGCGTGGTACTCAGCGACACGCTCAAAATGCATGCCGGGATCACCGATGCCGTCATCTTTGTCGGTCTCGGCCACAAATTTCGAATCTGGGAGCCCGGCCGCTTTCGCGCGGAACTCGCGGAGGCCACCAACAAGGTCCGCGCCTTCAAGGCGGAGCTGGGCACCCGGACGGCGGCGGCAAAACCGCTCGGAGCACGGGAACGATGATGAGCAGCGACAGCTCTGCTGTCGCTGGCGGACTGGCTCGTCACATTCCCGTGCTCGGCCGCCGCGCCGTGACGTGGCTCGGCGTTCGCGACGGCGGCGTCTATGTCGATGCGACGTTCGGCGCCGGCGGTTACGCGCGCACGATCCTGGCGACGGCCGGCGCGCGCGTGATCGGCATCGACCGCGATGACACCGCAATCGCCGCGGGTGCGGCGCTTGTCGAAGAAGCGCGGGGCCGGTTGACGCTGGCCGAAGGGCGCTTCTCGGAGCTGGATTCCATTGCGGCGGCCCACGGCGCTGCCGGGGTCGACGGCATCGTGTTCGATCTCGGCGTTTCGTCCATGCAGATCGACGAGGCGGCGCGCGGATTTTCCTTCCGGCTCGACGGACCGCTCGACATGCGCATGGGGCGCGACGGCCCGAGCGCGGCCGATGTCGTCGCCCGCGCCGGTGAGCGCGACCTCGCCTTCATCATCGCCATGCTGGGCGAAGAGCGCCACGCGCGGGCGATTGCGCGCGCGATCGTCAAAGCCCGCGCGGCGCACCCGATCGTCACGACGCGGGCGCTGGCCGACGTCGTTGCGCGGATCGTGCACAGCAAAGAAGGCGCGATCCACCCCGCCACGCGAACTTTCCAGGCGCTGCGGATCTTCGTCAACGACGAGCTTGCCGAATTGGCGCGCGGCCTCGCCGCCGCCGAGCGGGTGCTCAAGCCGGCGGGACGCCTCGTCGTCGTCGCCTTCCATTCGCTCGAGGATCGCATCGTCAAAACCTTTCTGGCGGAGCGCAGCCGCGCTCCGGCATTCTCCCGCCATCGGCCGCAGATCGCATCGGCGCCAGCGACCTTCCGCGTGCTGACGCGGCGGCCGGAAACGCCGGACGAAGCCGAGATCGCCGCCAACCCGCGGGCGCGATCGGCGAAGCTCCGCGCCGCCGAGCGCACCGATGCGGCAGCGCGCTCCGCGGCGATCGAAACGCTGTTGCCGCGGCTGCCTTCGCTCGCGGACGTGATGCGGGGGCGCGCATGATCCTGCGTATCCTCAATCTCGTGGTAATCGTCGCGCTGGTGATGGCGGCGGCCTACGTCTATCGCATCAAGTTCGACTCCACCGTGCAGGCCGAACGTCTCGCCAAGATCCGTAGCGAAGTACGCCGCGAGCGCGACAGCATTGCGGCGTTGCGCGCCGAGTGGGGGGAGCTCGACAATCCGGCACGCATCGAAGCCCTCGCCAAGCGCTATCTGCAGCTCAAGCCGGTGGCGCCGCCGCAATTCAATTCGCTCGATCAGCTTCCCGATCGTCCGCCGCAATTCATCAAGCCCGACAGCGAGGATCCGATCGGCGTCATGATCGAGAATTTGGAGGAGCCCGACACGGTGACGGGAAGCGTCGCGGCGCCGGCCACCGCTCCCTCGGAAACCGCCGGCGAAGCGGGCGCGCAAGTGCCTGCAAATGCGGATCGCTGAACGATGACCGCGATCACCCACACCGACTTACGGCAGCCCGGCGAACTCTTGCGGCGGCGGCTCATGCGCGCGCTGCTCTATGGCAGCAAGGTCGATCGCGGCGCCAAGGCGCGGGCGCGGGTCGGCTTGGCGATTCTCGCCTTTGCCGTGGTTTATTCCATCATTGCCGCGCGGCTCGTGATGTTTGCGGTCGTATCGGACGGGCGTACCGTGCACCGCGTCGTTGCCAGCGACGCGATCGCGACGGCGCGTCCGGACATCCTCGACCGGCGCGGCGAGATTCTGGCCACCGACGTGCGCGTGCCATCGCTCTATGGCGAACCGCGCCGGCTCATCGATGTCGACGAAGCGGTCGAATTGCTCACCGCCGACCTGCCCGATATCGATACCGCCGAGCTGCGCGAGCGGCTGTCCTCCAAGCGCGGCTTCGTCTGGCTCAAGCGTGACATCACGCCGGAGCAGCAGCGGGAAATCTACCGGCAGGGCCTGCCGGGCATCGGCTTCCTCGCCGAAAACAAGCGCAGCTACCCGAACGGTGCCGAGGTCTCGCATCTGATCGGCCATGTCAATACCGACAACCAGGGCATTGCCGGCATGGAGAAGTGGCTCGACGGCCACGGGCTCGCCGCGCTGCACATGGCTGGCCTTGCCACCGACCGGTTGCAAACCCCGGTCCAGCTTGCCGTCGATCTGCGCGTGCAGCATGCGTTGCGCGACGAGCTGGTCGCCGCGCGCGCCAAGTTCAAGGCGCTGGCGACCGCCGGCATCGTGCTCGACGTGCGCACCGGCGAAGTCGTCGCCATGGTGTCGGAGCCGGATTACGACCCCAACAATCCGCGGCAGGCGCTCGATCCGACGCGCATCAATCGGCTGACCACCGGCGTCTACGAGATGGGATCGACCTTCAAGGCGTTCACCATCGCGATGGCGCTCGATTCCGGCAAGGTGACGCTGAAATCGTCGTTCGACGCGCGCATGCCGCTGCGCTTCGGCAAGTTCGACATTCATGATTTCCACGCCCAGAATCGCATCCTCACGGTGCCGGAAATCTTCACCTATTCGTCGAACATCGGCGCGGCGCGAGCGGCGCTCGCGGTCGGCGTCGAGGCGCACAAGGCGTTCCTGAAGAAACTGGGCCAACTCGACCGCCTGCGCACGGAACTGCCGGAGAGCGCCGAGCCGATCGTGCCCAAGCGCTGGGGCGAGCTCAACACTATCACCATCGCCTTCGGGCACGGCCTGTCGGTGGCGCCGTTGCAGGCGGTGATGGGGGTCGCCGCGCTGATGAACGGCGGCATCCTGATCCCGCCGACATTTCTCAAGCGGACGGAGGCGGAAGCGAGCGCGCTGGGCAAGCGCGTCATCAAGCCCGAGACCAGCGAGATGATGCGCTACCTGATGCGGCTCAACGTGGAAAAGGGCACCGCCGAGAAGGCCGAGGTCAAAGGCTATTACATCGGCGGCAAGACCGGCACCGCAGACAAGGTCGTCAACGGCCGCTATTCCAAGATCAAGGTGCTGACCGATTTCATGGCGGTGCTGCCGGCCGATCAGCCGCGCTATGTGCTTCTGATCATGATCGACGATCCGCAGGCGACACCGGAAACCCATGGCTTCACCACGTCCGGCTGGAATGCGGTGCCGGTCGGCGGCGCAGTGGTGGCGCGCATCGCACCGCTTCTTGGCATCGAACCGCGCATGGACCTGCCGACAGCGGATCACCTGATACTGGCCTCGGCAAAGGAAAGCAGGTAAGGCGGGGCGCGTTGAGAGCGCAATCGCTTCAACTGAAGCGATGATCGCTCTAACACACTGGGGAACATGATCTTTTCGGAAAACCGACACCGCTTTCCGGATCATGCTCGAAGCGGACCGCCATGAAGCTTCGCGAGATTCTGCCCCCCGACGCGGAAATCGAGTCACGCCATGCCGATCTCGACATCGGCGGCGTGAGCGCGGACAGCCGCACGGTCAACAACGGCGACCTGTTCGTGGCGATTGCCGGCGGCAAGACCGACGGCCTGCGCTTCGTCGGCCCGGCGATCGCTGCCGGCGCGGTCGCCATCCTGGCAGAGCGGCGGCCCGATGCGCCGTTATCTGATGCGGTCGCTTTGGTGCGGGTCAGTAACGCCCGGCACGCGCTGGCGCTGATCGCCGCCAAGCTCTGTCCGCGCCAGCCGCGGACCATCGCCGCCGTCACCGGCACCAGCGGAAAAACCTCGGTCGCGGCTTTCACGCGTCAAATCTGGACGGCGCTGGGCCATCGCGCCGCCTCAATCGGCACGATCGGCATCGTTTCGCCGCGCGGCGAGACCTATGGCTCGCTGACCACGCCGGATCCGGTGGCGCTGCATCGTTCGCTCGACGCGCTGGTCGGCGAGGGCGTCACGCACCTTGCGATCGAAGCGTCCTCGCATGGGCTCGATCAATATCGGCTCGACGGATTGCGCCTGGCCGCTGGCGCTTTCACCAACCTCACCCGCGATCACCTCGATTATCACGAAAGCTTCGAGGCCTATTTGGCCGCCAAGCTGCGGCTGTTCGAGGTTCTTCTCGAACCGGGCCGTGCGGCGATCATCGATGTCGACCATGAGCACGCGGACGCGGTCATGGCCGCCGCCAAAGCGCGCGGCCTGTCGATCATGAGCGTCGGCCGCAAGGGCACCGGAATCCGTCTCGTCGAGTCCGTTCGCGAGGGATTTTCGCTGGCGTTGCGGCTCGAACATGGCGGCAAGAATTTTGGCCTGCATTTGCCGCTGCTCGGCGAGTTTCAGGTCGAAAACGCGCTCCTTGCGGCGGGCATCGCCATCGCCACCGGCAGCGATCCGGCTGCCGTATTCCCGGCGCTCGAACACCTGGAGGGCGCCAAAGGCCGGCTCGAGCTGGTCGGGTTAAGTCGCGGCGCGCCGGTCTTCATCGACTATGCGCACAAGCCCGACGCGCTCGCCAAGGCGCTCGATGCGCTGCGGCCCGCCGTGACCGGCCGGCTTGTCGTGGTATTCGGCGCCGGCGGCGACCGCGACCGCGGTAAGCGGCCGTTGATGGGCGCCGTCGGCGTCGCCAAGGCGGATCGCGTGATCGTCACCGACGACAATCCGCGCAGCGAGGATGCCGCCGCCATCCGTGCCGCCATCATGGCAACCGCGCGCGGCGCCATCGAAATTCCCGATCGGCGCGAGGCCATTCGCGCGGCAATCGCCGAGCTGCGCGCCGGCGACGTGCTGCTGATCGCCGGCAAGGGCCATGAAACCGGCCAAATCATCGGCGACCGGGTTGTGCCGTTCAGCGATCACGAGGCGGTCGCCGCGGCACTCAAGGAGCTGGCCGCATGAGCGCGCGCGTGCTGTGGACCGTCGAGGCGATGGCGGACGCGATGGGCGCCGAGCGGCAGGGCGCCTTGCCGCAATCGGTGTCCGGCATCTCCATCGACAGCCGCACGCTCGGCAAGGGCGAGGCCTTCTTCGCCATCCAAGGCGAGAACCGCGACGGTCATGACTTTGTCGAGGCCGCGCTCAAGAACGGCGCCGGCCTTGCGGTGGTCGCGCAGGCGCAGCGCGCGCGCTTTGCCGCCGACGCGCCGTTATTGGTCGTGGCTGACGCGCTGGCGGCGTTGCGCGCTCTCGCCGCCGCGGCGCGGGCCCGCACCCAGGCCAAGGTGATCGGCGTCACCGGCTCGGTCGGCAAGACCGGAACCAAGGAGGCGTTGCGACTCGCGCTGAGCAAGGACGGCGAGACCCACGCTTCGGTGGCGTCCTACAACAATCATTGGGGCGTGCCGTTGTCGCTCGCGCGCTGTCCGGCAAGTGCGCACTATGCAGTCCTGGAAATGGGAATGAATCACGCCGGCGAGATCGAGCCGCTGTCGCGGCTGGCGCGCCCGCATGTCGCGATCATCACCGCGATTGCGCCGGTGCATCTCGAATTCTTCGGCTCGCTGGCGAAAATCGCCGACGCCAAGGCGGAGATTTTTCTCGGCCTCGAAGCCGGCGGCGCCGCCGTGCTCAACCGCGACAATTCGCAATTCGCGCACCTCAAGCGCCGCGCCAAGGAAGCGGGCGTCGCGCACATCGTGTCGTTCGGCGAACACGAAAAGGCTGACGCGCGCCTGATCAAGAGCGTGTTGCATGCCGACTGCTCGACCGTTCAGGCGCAAATTCTTGGCACCGAGCTTACTTACAAGGTCGGCGCGCCGGGGCGCCATCTCGTCCACAATTCGCTGGCGGTGCTGGCGACGGCCGTGCTGGTCGGCGCCGATCTGGCGCTGGCGGCGCTGGCGCTGGCGGAATTCAAGCCCACTTCCGGACGCGGCGCGTCGATCGAGATCGATCTGCCCGGCGGCCCGGCGCGCGTCATCGACGACAGCTACAATGCCAACCCGGCGTCCGTCGATGCGGCGCTGGCGTTGCTCGGCCAGGCGCCGATCGGCCCGCGCGGACGGCGGATCGCCGTGCTCGGCGATATGCTCGAACTCGGACCGCGCGGGCGCGCGCTGCATCGCGGCCTGCTGGCGCCGGTGGTCGCCAACGCGGTCGATTACGTGTTCTGCTGTGGGCCGCTGATGCGCGCGCTGTGGCAGGCTCTTCCCGCCAGCCGCCGCGGCGGCTATGCAGAGGACTCCGCCGCGCTCGAGGCGCAAGTTCTGTCCGCGATCCGTGCCGGCGATGTCGTCATGGTCAAGGGCTCGCTCGGCTCGCGCATGGCGCCCATCGTCAAGGCGCTGCAACGGTTGTCGGTGCGTCAGGACTCGTTGGCAAGCGGCACTTTCGAAACCGCGTCCGTACAAGGTTGATGCGATGCTCTATTGGCTGGTCGATTTGTCGGACAAAGTGACCGTCCTCAACGTCTTCCGCTACATCACGTTCCGCACCGGCGGCGCGGTCATCACCGCGCTGCTCTTTGTCTTTTTGTTCGGCCCCGCGATCATCGGCCGGCTGCGATCGCTGCAAGGCAAAGGGCAACCGATCCGCGCCGACGGCCCGAAGTCGCACATCATCAGCAAGGCCGGCACGCCGACGATGGGCGGGCTGATGATTCTCTCCGGCATGGTAGTGTCGACGCTATTGTGGGCGAACCCCACCAATCCCTATGTCTGGGTCGTGCTTTGGGTCACGCTCGGCTTCGGGCTGGTCGGCTTCTACGACGATTACCTGAAAGTCACGCGACAGACCCACAACGAATTTCCCGGCATCGTCCGCTTGGGTATCGAAGCGATCATTGCCGGGGTGGCCTGCGTGGCGCTGGTCCAGCTCGGGCGTGGGTCGTTTTCGACCTCGCTGGTGTTTCCCTTTTTCAAGGAGCTGGTGGTCAATCTCGGCTGGTTCTACGTTCTGTTCGCGATCTTCATCATCGTCGGCGCCGGCAACGCCGTGAACCTGACCGACGGCCTCGACGGTCTCGCCATCGTGCCGGTGATGATCGCCGCCGCGAGCTTCGGCGCCATCGCCTATCTCTCCGGCAACACGGTGTTCGCCGACTATCTGCAAATCCACTACGTGGCCGGCACCGGCGAGCTTTCCGTGCTGTGCGGCGCCGTGCTCGGCGCCGGCCTCGGTTTTCTCTGGTTCAACGCGCCGCCCGCTTCGATCTTCATGGGCGATACCGGCTCGCTGGCGCTCGGCGGCATGATCGGCGCGATTGCGGTCGCCACCAAGCATGAGATCGTGCTCGCGGTCATCGGCGGCCTGTTCGTGCTCGAGGCGGTCTCTGTCATCGTCCAGGTGGTGTCGTTCAAGCTGACCGGAAAGCGCGTCTTCAAGATGGCGCCCATTCATCATCATTTCGAGCAGCTCGGCTGGACCGAGCCGCAGATCGTCATTCGCTTCTGGATCGTCGCAGTCGTGCTGGCGCTGGCGGGGCTCTCGACCCTGAAGCTGAGGTAGCTTCGTCGTGATCCCGGTCACGACCTTCGCCGGCAAAAAGGTCGCCGTGTTCGGGCTGGGCGGCTCGGGGCTGGTGAGCGCGAGTGCGCTCCTTGCCGGCGGCGCCGACGTCATCGCCTCAGACGACGATGCGCAAAGCGTAGCGAAGGCCAATGCCGCCGGCATTCCCACCGCCGATCTGCGCGATGCCGACTGGGCGAGGATTGCGGCACTGGTCTTGGCGCCCGGCGTTCCGCTCACGCACCCGGCGCCGCATTGGGTGGTCCGGTTTGCGCAAAAAGCCGCCGTCGAGGTGATCGGCGATATCGAGCTGTTCTGCCGCGAGCGCCGCCGCCTCGCGCCCGACGCGCCGTTTGTCGGCATCACCGGCACCAACGGCAAATCGACCACCACCGCCCTGGTCGCGCATCTCGCGGCGTCGACGGGCCTCGACGCGCAGCTCGGCGGCAATATCGGCACCGCTATCCTGTCGCTCGAGCCGCCGGCCGCGGGCCGCGTTCACGTCATCGAGTGCTCGTCCTATCAGATCGATCTCGCCCCCTCGCTCGATCCCTCGGTCGGCATCCTCATCAACCTCAGCGAAGATCATCTCGATCGCCACGGCATCATGGATCACTATGCGGCGGTGAAGGAACGTCTGGTCGCCGGCGTGCCGAACCAAGGGACTGCCATCATCGGCGTCGACGACGAATGGTGCCGGAGCACTGCCGACCGGCTGCAGCAGTCCGGCAAGCGTGTCGTCCGCGTCTCGGTGCGGCAAAAGCTGACAAATGGAATTTATGTCGAGGGCGAGCGCATCATGCGTGCGGCGGCCGATGGCACCTCGCAAGTCGCCGAGATCGGCGGCATCGGCTCGCTGCGCGGGCTGCACAATGCGCAAAACGCCGCCTGCGCGGCGGCGGCGGCGCTGGCGCTCGGTATCGAGCCTAAGGCGATCCAGGCCGGCCTGCGCTCGTTTCCCGGGCTTGCGCATCGCATGGAGGAGATCGGCCGGCGCGGGGCCGTGCTGTTCGTCAACGATTCCAAGGCGACCAACGCCGATTCGGCGGCGCAGGCGCTTGCCTGCTTCAGCGACATTTTCTGGATCGCCGGCGGCAAGCCGAAAACTGGCGGCATCGAATCGCTGCGGGTCTTCTTTCCGCGCATCCGCAAGGCGTATCTGATCGGCGAGGCGGCGGCAGAGTTTGCCGCCACGCTTGGCAACGACGTGCCGCACGAGATCGCCGGCACGCTCGATAACGCGCTCGCAGCGGCCGCGCGCGATGCCGCAGCCTCCGCGGCGGCTGAACCTGTCGTGCTGCTCTCCCCCGCCTGCGCCTCGTTCGACCAATACCGCAATTTCGAGGTGCGCGGCGACGCCTTCCGGGCGCTGGTGCGGGCGCTGCCCGGGTTGGTGGTGAAATGAACCGTCCACCGTTCAGCAGGGCTGCCGGGTAGCGCTCCTCCATCAAGAGGACGGCGCGGGTCTGATTGGCGAAATTCACTCTGGTCGACCGCCTTGAGTTGTGCTCATTTGGCATAGCTGGGGACAAGTGGTGCGCGCAATATCCAGGGATCTTTCTTCGGGGGCGCTCCCACTTCAAATCGTGGTCGTTGGCGCATGACCGGGGCTTTCTTCGCTGCTGTCCCGCCGGACGAGCAGTGCGCGTATTGCAACGGCGAACGTCGCGCCGCGACGCTCACGCCCGACGTGCAGGCGATTTACTGCATCTCTTTGCAAGAGCAACCGCACCGCGCCGCGCAAGTGGCTGCGCATTTGCATGCCACCGGGCTATGCCAGCAGGTGACCTTCTTTCGTCCCCGGCGTGGACACAATGCCAACTACGCCATCTGGGAAAGCCACTGCCTGGTGGCGCAGGACGCGGTCAGGAAGGGATTCGACCGCGTCGTCGTGCTCGAAGACGACGTGTTCTTCTACGACGCCTGGGACGCGAACGTGCCGCGCATCCAGCGAGCCATGGAGTCGCTGCCGGCTGGCTGGTGGGGTCTTTATCTCGGGCATGTGCCGATCCAGGCTTATTTCGTGCGCGGCGGATTGCTGCGGACGCGGTCAGGCTGCACGCACGCCTATCTGGCCAACCGGCCGCTGCTGAATTGGCTGGCCACGACCCCGCCGATGGGTCCCGACGTGCCGACCTCGCCGCTGATCGGCCAGTCAATCGATTCGGCGATGTCGAGCCTTCCCGAGCTCTACGCGCTGTTTCCGATGATCGCTCGGCAGCGTTTCCTCGGCGACTACCGGGTCGATAGCCGCCTTGACGATCGCGGCTACCGCCGCGCGCTGACCGACGTCGATCGCTGGCGCTATCTGTTCATCTTCCGCGGCGCGCGGTTTGCCGAAGCGGCCGCCGTCGTGCTTTCGCCGATTCATTGGCTGACCCTCGAATGGTTGCGCCGACGGGTCGACCGCTCCCCGATCCCGATCGAGGAAGCGAAAGCCTACCGATGGTGGACATGAGCGCGCGGCGCTTCGGCGGATCGCCAGCGGAATTCCGGATTCCTGTCGACCTTAATCCTCTGGAAACCATCGCGGTGTCACGAGTAGGCGGGACTTCTTGTTGGGGACGCCTGTAAAGGCGAACAACTTTGGCTTCGCGCGCGCAGCCTACGCCGTTGAGCGAATGGTGGCGGACGGTCGATCGGCTGACGCTGGCGGCGCTGGGCGCGCTGATGCTCGGCGGCATCGTGTTGTGCCTGGCCGCGAGCCCCCCGGTGGCCGCACGCATCGGCCTTGACCCGTTCCATTTCGTCAACCGGCAGGTGCTCTTTCTCATTCCCGCCGCCTGCGTCTTGATCGCGACCTCGTTTCTGTCGCCGCGCGAGATCCGGCAGGTCTCGCTGATCGTTTTCGCCGTCAGTCTCGTCCTGGTCGCCCTGACCCCTTATTTCGGCGCCGAGATCAAGGGCGCGCGGCGCTGGCTGGTGATCCTCGGCGTCAACATCCAGCCGTCGGAGTTTCTCAAGCCGGCATTCGTGATCCTGATCGCCTGGCTGTTCGGCGAATCGGGCAAGCGCGCCGACATGCCGGCCAACACCGCCGCGCTGGCGCTGCTCGTCGTCGTGGTCGGTTTATTGGTGCTGCAGCCGGATTTCGGCCAGACCATGCTGATCACGCTGGTCTGGGGTGCGCTGTTTTACATGGCGGGCATGCGTTTCATTTGGGTGCTCGGGCTCGGCGCCACGGCGAGCCTCGGCCTCATCGCCGCCTTCTACACCGTCCCGCATGTGGCGCAGCGCATCAACCGCTTCCTCGATCCCGCGTCCGGCGACACCTTCAACATCGACATCGCGACCGAATCGTTTATCCGCGGCGGCTGGTTCGGCCGCGGTCCGGGCGAGGGCACGATCAAGCGCATCCTGCCGGAGGGTCATACCGATTTCGTGTTCGCGGTGGCCGCCGAGGAATTCGGCGTCGTGCTCTGCCTCATTCTGGTGGCTTTGTTCGCCTTCATCGTGATCCGCGCGCTGGTGAAGGCGATGCGCAACGACGATCCGTTCATCCGCTTCGCCGCCGCGGGACTGGCGATCCTGTTCGGGCTGCAATCGACCATCAACATGGCCGTGAATCTGCACCTCATGCCGGCGAAGGGAATGACCTTGCCGTTTATTTCCTACGGCGGCTCGTCGCTGATCTCGCTCGCTTACGGCATGGGCATGCTGATCGCGCTCACCCGCGAGCGGCCGCGTGCCCAGCTTGCCGGCGAGACGGCGCTCGCCGGGAGTCCGGTGTGATGGACGAACAGGGCCGGGCGCCGGTCCTGGTCGCGGCCGGCGGGACCGGCGGCCATCTGTTTCCGGCCGAGGCGCTGGCGGCGGCGCTAGGGAAGCGCGGGGTCTCCGTTCATCTCGTCACCGACCGGCGGGCCGCGCGCTATGGCGGCGCTTTTGCGGACGAAGCGACTCACATCGTCGCCAGCGCGACTCTGCGCGCGCGCAATCCGGTCGCCGCGACGCAAACCGCCGCCATGCTCGGCGTCGGCCTCGTTCAGGCCTGGGCGCTGATCGGCCGGCTCAAACCGGCGGCGGTGATCGGCTTCGGCGGTTATCCGACCATCCCGCCGCTCCTTGCGGCGGCTTGGCGCGGCGTTCCGACCCTGATCCATGACGCCAATGCGGTCATCGGGCGGGCCAATCGGCTGTTGGCGCCGCGCGTCACCGCGATCGCCACCACGTTTCCCGATGTCTTCCGTGCCGAGCCTCGCCTCGCCGCCAAGGCGACGCTGACCGGCAATCCGGTTCGACCCGCCGTGGTCGCCGCCGCGGCAACGCCCTATCCGGCCGGGTGCGATCCGTTGCGGCTGTTGATTTTCGGCGGCAGCCAGGGTGCGCGGATCATGGCCGATATCGTTCCGGCTGCGATTGGAACACTCGACTCGGGCCTGCGCGCGCGGCTCGCCATCGCGCAGCAGGCTCGCGAGGAGGATTTGGGCCGTGTGCGCGGCGCCTATCAGACTCTCGCCGTCGCCGCTGACGTCGCGCCGTTTTTCCCCGATCTGCCGACGCGCATGGCGGCGAGCCATCTGGTCGTCGCGCGATCCGGAGCCTCGACCGTCGCTGAACTTGCGGCGATCGGTCGGCCGGCGATCCTGGTTCCGCTGCCGCACGCGCTCGATCAGGACCAATTCGCCAATGCCGGCGTTCTGGACAGCGCCGGCGGCGCGATTCGGCTGGTGCAGCGGGAATTTACGCCGCAGCGGCTCGCCGCCGAGCTTGCCGCGCTGGCGGCGGCGCCGGAGCGGCTCGCCGCCATGGCGGCGGCGGCCCGATCCTTGGGTAGGCTCGATGCCGCCGAGCGGCTCGCCGACCTCGTGCTCGAGGTGGCGGCGCGGGGCGCAAACAAGTAGGTTCGCGCCTGCGTTCGCGAGTCTGGGAGAGCCTATGAAATTGCCGCACGACATCGGCCCGGTGCATTTCGTCGGCATCGGCGGGATCGGTATGAGCGGCATCGCCGAGGTGATGGTGAACCTCGGCTATACGGTGCAGGGCTCCGACCAGGCCGAGAACGCCAACGTCAAACGATTGCGCGACAAGGGCGTGCGGGTCGCGATCGGGCATGCGGCCGTCAATTTGACCGGCGTCCGGGTGGTCGTCGTCTCCTCGGCGATCAAGCCGGACAATCCGGAGCTCGTCGCCGCGCGCGCGCAGCGCCTGCCGGTAGTGCGTCGCGCCGAGATGCTGGCCGAGCTGATGCGGCTGAAAAGCTGCATCGCCATTGCCGGCACGCACGGCAAGACCACGACCACGTCGATGGTGGCGGCGCTGCTCGATGCCGACGGCTTCGATCCGACGGTGATCAACGGCGGCATTATCAACGCCTACGGCACCAATGCGCGGCTCGGCGCCGGCGACTGGATGGTGGTCGAGGCCGACGAGTCCGACGGCACATTTCTCAAGCTGCCGGCCGATATCGCCATCGTGACCAATATCGACCCCGAGCACCTCGACCACTTCAAGACCTTCGACGCCGTGCAGGAGGCGTTTCGCGCCTTTGTCGAGAACGTGCCGTTCTACGGGTTTTCGGTGATGTGCACCGACCATCCGGTGGTGCAGAGCCTGGTCGGCCGCATCGAGGATCGCCGCATCGTCACCTATGGCGAAAATCCGCAGGCCGATGTCCGGCTGGTCGACGTCTCGCATGCCGGCGGAATTTCGCTCTTCACCGTCGTGTTTCGCGACCGCGCCGGGCAGTTCCTGCACGAGATCAAGAATGTCGCGCTGCCGATGCCGGGACGGCACAACGCGCTCAACGCCACCGCGGCAATCGCGGTCGCCCACGAACTCGGCATCGGCGACGATGTGATCCGCAACGCGCTGGCCAATTTCGGCGGCGTGCGCCGCCGCTTCACCCGCACCGGCATCTGGAACGGCGTCACCATCATCGACGACTACGCCCACCATCCAGTCGAGATCGCCTGCGTGCTCAAGGCGGCGCGCGAATCGACCAAGGGCCAGGTGATTGCCGTCGTGCAGCCGCATCGCTACACCCGGCTCGCCGTCTTGTTCGAGCAGTTCTGCACCTGCTTCAACGACGCCGACGCCGTGATTGTTGCGCCGGTCTACCCGGCCGGCGAAGCGCCGATCGAGGGCGTCGACCGCGATGCGCTGGTGCAGGGGCTGCGCACCCACGGCCACCGCCGCGCGGTCGCGCTGGACGGCCCCGACAAGCTTGCCGCGCTGGTCGCCGGAATGACACGGACGGGCGACTATGTCGTCTGCCTTGGCGCCGGATCGATCACGCAATGGGCCTATGCGCTGCCGGGGGAATTGGCGGCGGTCCACTAGTGTGGCGGTTCAGAAGTCCGCATCATTTTTGCCGCGAACTCGTCATGCGGACTTCTGAACCAAAGCCACACTAGTACCCGGAATCATTGATGCGCGAAACGTGGTTTGAGGCGTTTT
>Ga0187891_1000154_pt1 | contig 71206 bp, 64 predicted proteins | sample June2016WEW_21_4_FD_132990 | JGI IMG/M metagenome (GOLD analysis project Ga0187891, IMG submission 132990) | Peatland microbial communities from SPRUCE experiment site at the Marcell Experimental Forest, Minnesota, USA - June2016WEW_21_40 | ecosystem: Environmental > Terrestrial > Soil >... | reverse complement strand
GAAAGCGGTGCCGTCGATGCCGGGAAGCCTGGACGAGGCGCTGAACTGCCTGGAAGAGGACCACGCGTTTCTGCTGCGCGGGGACGTGTTCAGCGAAGAGCTGATCCAGACGTTCATCGACTATAAGCGCAAGAACGAAGCCGAAGCCGTGCGCTTGCGCCCGCACCCGTACGAATTCGCGCTCTACTACGACGTGTAGACGGGAGTCATTTCGAGCCATGGATGAACGCGGATAAACACCGATAAGGCTCTTGATTTCTATAGGTGTTTATCCATGGCTATTATTCTCTTGCCGCTCAGTGGGCGGCTCGCGGGTTACTCTACCGGAATCTCAAAATAGAATAATTCCTTGCCGGAGCGCGCTTCCGTCAACCCGCTGAGGTAAATGGTCGCGCCGTTTTGCAACTGGGTTTGGAAATACAGAAAGCCGCTGGCTGCGAGGCCCGGCGCCACCATTTGCGCCGCCAGCGCGCGGCTCTCGATCTCCGGCGCGGCCAGCGGATTTTTCTTCTTGATGGGGATCGGCATCGGTGGGGCGGTGCCCAGATCGGGCCGTTGAGAAGGGTGCGCGTAGCGGACCTCTCCTGACGGAGTCGCGGTCACGCGGCTGCCATGGGGGCCGACGTATTCGGCCTTCATCTGGTCCAGCCGGATGGTCTCGCGGCTGTCGTTCTGAATGACCACAAGCACCGGCAACACGCCGTAATCGTAAGGCACCAGCCTGCCGAACGCGGCCCTCACCTTGTCGCCCGCGACATAGGTTTCCGCGCCGATGGTCACCTGACCGACGGTCTGGCGATGCGCCATGCTAGCTGCGGCGGGCGCATGGAAAGCCTGCTCCTTGTCCGCGGCGAGCGCCGCGGTTATACTCATTAAAAGAGCCAAACGTTTGAAAACAAAAGGCATTTATTTCCTCTATCGGGTCTGCCAGGCGTTTGCGCTTCCCATCCTCCTATTGTATTTCCTATATCGCTGCCTGCACAGCCGCGCCTATTGGTCCAGCTTGCCGCAGCGCTTCGGTTTTCTTCCTGGCTCATTTAGTCAGACCGGTCCCGGCACAACCTGGTTCCATGCGGTTTCGGTGGGCGAGGTTCTGGGCTCGCTCGAGTTTCTCCGCCGCATGCGCGCCGAGTTTCCCCGGACGCGCCTGTTCGTTTCCACCGGCACCATCGCGGGTCAAGCCGCCGCGCGGGACAAGCTAAGTGAGTTGGCCGATGGCATTTTCTACGCTCCCGTGGATTTCGTGTTCGCCGTTCGCCGCGTATTGCGCCGGTTGAACCCATCGCTTGTGATCGTCGCTGAAACCGAGATCTGGCCCAATCTCTTTCGCGAGGTGAAGCGCAGCGGTGCAGCGCTCGCCATCGTCAACGCGCGCATCTCCGATCGCGCCTACCCGCGCTACCGGCGCCTGGCCTGGTTTTTCCGCGCGGTGCTGCCGGCGGCCGATGCCGTGCTCGCGCAGAGCGACGAAATCGGCCGGCGTTATCTCTCGCTCGGCGCACAGCCGGCCGCGGTGCGCACCGCCGGCAATTTCAAGTACGATTTCGATGCCTGCCCCGCCGCGCTCGAATCGCCGGTGATGGCATTGCTCGAGCGCCTCGGACCCGAACACGTGTGGATCGCCGCCAGCAGCATGACTCCCACCGCCGGCGATGCCGATGAAGACGCCGCGGTGCTTGACGCTTATCGCGCCGTCGCCGCGCGCCACCCTGGCCTGCTGCTGATTTGGGCGCCGCGCAAGCCGGAGCACTTCGCCGTGGCGGCGGAGAAGCTCGAGCGCGCCCAAATCCCGTTCGTTCGCCGCTCGCGTCTGGGCGCGGAATCGCTCGACGCGCTGCCGGGCGTGCTGCTGCTCGACAGCATCGGCGAACTATCCGGCTTGTTTGCCGCCGCGCACGTGGTCTTCCTGGGCGGCACGCTGGCGGCGCGCGGCGGCCACAACATTCTGGAGCCGGCGCTGTTCGCGAAGCCGGTCGTCACGGGCCCGCACATGGAGAACTTTCAGGCCATTGCCGACGATTTTCGCGCCGCCGGTGCCGCCGTCGAAATTGCCCGGCCGGAAGAATTGGGCGATACGATTTCGATGCTGCTGGCGGATTCGGAATTGAGGGCCCGCATCGGCAGCCGGGCGCTTGAGTGCGCGGAAGCCCGCCGCGGCGCGAGCTCGCGCGCGGTCGCGTCGATGCGCCAGCTGTACAATACCCACCTGCCCTGCCATCGCCGTCCGCAGCCGTGGAACGCGCTCGGCTTGCCGATGGCGCGGATATGGGAAGCGGCTGGCCACGCGCGGCAAGCCCACGCCGGCGAGCGGAAGCTGGACGTTCCCGTGATCAGCGTTGGCAACCTCAGCATGGGTGGCACGGGCAAAACGCCGTGCGTGCTGCACCTCGCCGAACTGCTCCGGGCCGCCGGCCACACGCCTGCCATCCTCACCCGAGGCTACGGCCGCCATGCGCTCGCGGGCGACCTGGCGGTTGCGCCCGGCGCCGAGGTGAGCACCGAGGAATCGGGCGATGAGCCGCAGATCTTCATCCGCGCCAGCCTCGCCCCCGTCGGCATCGGCGCCGACCGGGCGCGAACCGCCGCGCTGCTGCTCGAACGCTTCTCCGCCGACGTTTTCCTGCTCGACGATGGCTTCCAGCACACGCGCCTGGCGCGCGACCTGGACATCGTTTTGATCGACGCGCTCGATCCCTTCGGCGGCGGCTATGTTTTCCCGCTCGGCCGCCTTCGTGAGCCGGTGGCGAGCCTCTCGCGCGCCGGCGCCATTGTCATCACCCGCAGCCAGTTCTCTGATCTCGCGCCGGCGATCGAACATGTTATGCGCGAAGCCAACCCGCATGTCCCTATCTTTCGGGCCGGCATCCAGCCGGAAGCCTGGGTGGAAGCGGCGACCGGCACCAGTTACCCACTCGCCCAGCCGCCGTTTGCCGCCGCCGGCGCCTTCTGCGGTTTAGGCAATCCGCAATCGTTCCGGCGCACCCTGGAGCGCCTAGGCGTCGAGCCCGCCGCGTGGTTCGAATTCGACGATCACCACCGCTATCGCCCGAGAGAGCTGCGCTCGATGGCGCGCCAGGCCGCGGCCGCGGGCTCGACCGCGCTGGTTTCCACTGAAAAAGACGCCGTCAACCTCTGCGCCGGTTTCCGCGACGCGACCGCGCCGCTAGAGGTTTATTGGCTAAAGATACGGATGACGATCGACCGGGAAGCTGAGCTTCTTGGTTTGGTAACGGGGCTTTTTGCGGCCAGGCGATGACGGCGAGGTCAGGCGCCGATCACCGTGGTCAATCACCTCAGCGCTGCGAAGAACCGCTTCTTCCCAACACCCGCCATTCGAATGATATGACACTTCCCAAAGTGCCCCTCGGAAGCAGTCTGGAGCCATGGACGGGGATGGGTACCGTATGCGGATGTCCGTCTTTCACCATCATGTGATGGCTTCCCTCCACCCGATCGAGTCGAAAGCCAAGCTTTCTCAATACCCTAACGGCGTCCTTGCCCGAGACCGCAGGGTCGGAGGACATCAGGACATCCCGACTACGCGGCGCAGCATCGACTCTATTTTATGACACTGGCAGATCCGCGAACCAACGGGTTATGCGGAGCCGCGGCTTACGCGTGCCTGCCGATCATCCCTAACAGCGCGTTGATGATCACGGCGGCCATGCCGACCGGGACGGCGATTTTCCAGCCGACGTTCATCAACTGGTCATAGCGGAAGCGCGGGAAGGTGCCGCGAAACCATATCAGCAGATAAATGATCGAGGAGACTTTGAACAGGAACCAGAACAGGCCGATCACGGCGCGGTTCACTACCGGCACGGCGAACAGACCGCCGAGTCCCAACAGCGTCAGTGCTACCAGCACCAGAAATATGCGGTGCGGCGGATAGGGCAGGCGCTTCACCAGGGGAATTGTCAGCGCGCCGGAGCCGATGAATAGCACCACCGGGAACATCACGTTGAACGGCATTTCGAGCCATTCGACGTTCGGGAACGGCCGCAGCCACCCGCCCAGGAACAGCGTCACGGCCACCCCGGCGACCACCAGCAGGTTGGCGTATTCGGCGAGAAAATAGAGCGCCCAGCGGAAGCCGCTGTATTCGGTGTGGAATCCCGCCACCAGCTCCGATTCGGCTTCCGGCAAGTCAAACGGGGCGCGGTTGGTTTCCGCGGTGGCGGAGACGATGTAAACCACGAACGGCACGATCATGAAGCCGTAGTTGGCGAACACGCCCCATACGCCGTGCTCCAGTTGCGCCTTGACGATGCCTTGCATGCTGAGCGTTCCCGCAACCATGACCGCCGAAAGCAGCGCGAACGACAGCGCCACCTCGTAACTCACCAGTTGCGCCGCACTGCGCAGCGCGCCCAGCAGGGAATAATGGCTGTTGGAAGCCCATCCGCCGAGGATGATGCCGAGGATACCCACTGCGGATGTAGCGGCGATCACCAGCAAACCCACATTCACGTCGGCCACATAGAGGTTGCGCGCCAGCGGCAGCATAGCGACGGCGGTGAGGCCGGTGATGGTGGGAACCATCGGCGCGAACCAGAAGATGGCGCGGTCGGCGCCGGCGGGAATGATGTCTTCCTTGATCAGCAGCTTCAAGGCGTCGGCGATGGGTTGGAGGAGGCCGTGCGGTCCAACGCGCATGGGCCCCAAACGCACCTGGAAATCGGCCAGCACTTTACGCTCGACCAGCGTCAGGTAGCCGGCGATCAGCGGAACCAGCGCGACGATGGCGAGCGTCAGCACCACCGGCATGAACAACGGGTTGGAGAGGATTGCTTGCATAGCGTCCTTACCGCAACAGCGAAGTCTGCGCCATCCGCAGGAACGGCTCCGGGTAAACGCCGATGGCCAGCGTGAAAAACCCGCTTACGCCCAATGCCAGGCGCAACCCGAGGCTGCTGGCTAGCGGAGCCTTTTCGGTCTCCTCGCGTGTGAACATGCTGCGCACAATCTTGAAGTAGTAGTAAATAGCGACCGCCACGTAGAGCGTGGCGATCACGGCCAGCGCGTAGTGGCCGGTCTGGATCAGCGCCAGGAAAATATAATACTTGCCGAGGAAGCCAGCGGTGGGCGGAATGCCGGCCAGCGACAGCAGGAAAATCAGCATCAAAACAGCGTGGCCGGGGCTCTTGTGCATCAGCCCGGCGATATCGTCCAGGTCCTCGCCGATGATGTTCTTCCGCCGCAGCGCCACCACCACCAGAAACGCGCCCAGGTTCATGAACGTGTATACCATTACGTAAACCTCGATGCCAGTAATGCCGGTCTCGTTGCCGGCCACCAGGCCCAGCAGCATGTAACCGGCGTGCGATATCGAGCTGTAGGCCAGCAGTCGCTTGATATTGGTCTGGTTGATGGCGGCCAGGTTGCCTATGGTGAGGGTGGCCACCGCGACCAGCGCCAGCAGCGGCTCCCAGGCGGCGCGTGAGGCCGCCAGTGGGCCCATGAAAATGCGCACCAGGAAGGCGATCGAGGCGGCTTTGGAAGCCACCGAAAGATACGCCGTCACCGTGGTGGGCGCTCCTTCGTAAGCATCCGGCGCCCACATGTGGAAGGGTGCGGCGGAGATTTTGAAGAGCAGTCCCGCTGCCGTGGTGGCCATCGCCAGGAACACGACCGGGTCCCACGCGGGCAGTGCGGAGAGACGGTCCGCAATGACCGCCAGCTTGGTGGATCCGGCCAGACCATACATGACCGAAAAACCATACACCAGCAGGCCGGTGGAAAAAGCGCCGAGCAGCAGGTACTTCATGGCCGCCTCATTGGAGCGCTTATCGGTGCGCAGGAAGCCGACCATCACGTAGAAACACAGCGCCATCAGCTCCAGGCCGATGAACAGCGTCACCAGGTCCGTGCCGGTGGCCAGGAAATACATGCCGGACTGCGCGAACAGCACCAGGCTGTAATATTCGCCGTGATGCTCGCCCGCGATCTCCAGGTATTTGTACGACACCACCGCGACGATCACCGCCGCGATAACGAAGATCCAGTTGAAGAAAATAGCGAAGCCATCTACCGTGACCGAGCCGCCGAAACCGGAAATCAGCCCGTCGGGCGCCAGGTGCATCTGCTGCTTCACGAGGCCCATGGCGGCGAAGACTTCCGCCGCCAATACGCCGAACACCAGCCGCCGCCGGTGCTGCGGACCGCCGAAGAGGAAATCCTCGAAGGCATCGAAGAGCAGAATGGCGCAACCGAACAGCGCCAGTTGCACGGCCGGAATGATGGTGAGGTAGTCGGTGGAGGTGAAGAACTGGCTGAACGGGTTCACCGGACGCCTCCATTGCGCGCGAGGATTTCAGAGGGTACGCGCACGGCCTGACCAGCCTGCAACGGGGCCGCGAAATACCCTGGCCGCACCCGCTCCACAATCTGCGCCACGGGCTGCCGCAGCACGTCGAAATACGGTTTGGGATAGACGCCGATCCAGATCGCCCAGGCGATCAGCGGCAGGAACAAGGCCACTTCGCGCAGATTTAGATCGCGCAGGCCCAGATTCTTGGCATTGGTGATCTGGCCGAGCATGGTGCGCTGGTAGAGCCACAGCAGGTACGCCGCGCCAAGAATCACGCCGGTTACCGCGAACGCCGCCCAGATGCGGTTGGCTTCAAACGCGCCCTGCAAAATCGTGAATTCGCCCACGAACCCGTTGAGCAGCGGCAGCCCGGCCGAGCTGAACATGGCGATGGCGAAGATAGTCGCGAAGCGCGGCATCACATGCGCCAGGCCGCCATATTCCTTGATCTCGCGCGTATGGCGCCGCTCATAAATGACGCCGATCACCAGGAAGAGCATGCCGGTCGAGATGCCGTGGTTGATCTGCTGCAAAACGCTGCCGGCAATTCCGTTCGGGTTCAGCGAAAAAATGCCCAGCGTGCAGAAACCCAGGTGGCTGACCGAAGAATACGCGACCAGTTTCTTCCAATCCTGCTGCATCAGGCTCACCAGCGCGCCATAAACGATGCCGATGATGGAAAGCACCGCCAGAATCTGCACGATGGTCTGATCGATGGACGCTCCGGGCAGCAGCGGCAGCGAGAAGCGGAGAAAGCCGTACGTCCCCATCTTCAATAGCACCGCGGCCAGGATCACCGAGCCCGCGGTGGGCGCTTCGACGTGCGCATCCGGCAGCCAGGTGTGGAACGGAAACATCGGCACCTTGATCGCGAAGCCCAGGAAGAAAGCCCAGAACACCCATTGCTGCAGGTGGAGCGGCAGGTTGAGCTTCATCAGATCGGCGATTTCAAACGTGTAGAAACCGAACTGTGCGTTGTGCTGGAAGTAGAGCGTCAGGATGCCCAGCAGCATCAGCACCGACCCGGCCAGCGTGTACAGGAAGAACTTGATGGCGGCGTAAAGCTTGCGCGGGCCGCCCCAGACGCCGATGATGAAGTACATCGGCACCAGCACCAGCTCCCAGAAAACGTAGAACAGGAAGAAGTCGAGCGAAATGAAAACGCCGATCATGCCAGTCTGCAGCAGCAGAAACATGGCGTAGTATTCCTTGACGCGGTCCTCGACGGCGGACCAGGAACATAGCGTTGCGATGAAGCCCATCAAGGTTGTGAGCATCACCAGCAGCAGGCTGATGCCGTCCATCCCGAGGTGATAGTGCGCGCCTAAGGAAGGAATCCAGTCGAAGTGCTCCTCAAACTGGAAACCGGCGGCGTTTTTGTCAAAGTAGAATACGAGCGGCAGGGAAACCAGGAAGCCGGCCAGGCTGACCGCGTTGGCCCAAACGCGGATGAGGCCGCGCTTGGAAGCGGGCAGGAAGAGCAACACCGCAAGGCCGGCCAGCGGGGTGAGGAGAACGATGCTGAGGATGTGCTGGTCCATAGCTTACCTCGCGACGTAATACCCCAGAAACGCCAGCACCCCGACCACCACGAACAGCGCGTACGTCTGCACCCGGCCGCTTTCGAGCAGGCAAGCCGGGTAAGAGAGCAGCTTGACGGAAAACGATGTGAAGCGCACCGCGCCATCGACGATCCAGGTGTCCCACCACATGGAAAGCGTGGCGCTCAAGCGCGTCAGCCAGCCCGCGCCGTTGACGCCGCCATCCACAATCTCGCGGTCGAACTCCGCCATGGCGCTGCCGCCGCCCTTGCCCAGGCCGTTGACGAAAAGGAAATCGTACAGCTCATCCACGTACCATTTGTTGTAGAGCACGGTATACAGCGGCCCGGCGCGCTCCCTGACCCGCTCCGGAATGTCCGTACGCTTCGAATAAAGATAATAGGCCAGCGAAATTCCGCCGGCGGCCACGGCCACCGAAAGGATCATGAGCGACCATTCGGTGGATGCAGGATGCTCGGTCTCGCTTCGGCCGAGCGCAAACATCGGCTCCAGCCAGCGCGGAAACGCGCGGAAGCCGTCGCCAAAGATCGACCACAGCTTGGGTACGCCGAGCCAGCCAGCGAGCACGCTGCCCGCCGCCAGGGCGATCAGCGGCCAGGTCATCACGCGCGGCGACTCGTGTACGTGCGCGGCCACTTCCGGCTTCACCCGCGACTCGCCGTAGAACGTCATGCTCATCAGCCGCCACATGTAGAACGCCGTCATCGCCGCCGTCACCAGGCCCACCAGCCAGAGCACCGTGGAACCTTTGGGCGAGCTGAACGCCTGCCACAGAATTTCATCCTTGGAAAAGAATCCCGCGAAACCGGGAATGCCGGCGATCGCCAGCGACGCCACCAACATGGTCGCGTGTGTCACCGGGATCTTCTTCTTCAGGCCGCCCATGTAGCGCATGTCCTGCTCGCCGCGCATGGCGTGGATCACCGAGCCCGAACCAAGGAAGAGCAGGGCTTTGAAGAACGCGTGCGTGAACAGGTGGAAGATGGCCACCCAATATGCGCCCACGCCGAGCGCAAGGAACATGTAGCCGAGCTGGCTGACCGTCGAGTACGCCAGCACCCGTTTGATATCGTTCTGCACCAGCGCGATGGTAGCGGCAAAAATCGCCGTGAAAGCGCCGATTGCGGCAACCCACATACCTGCCACTGGCGTCAACTCGTACAGCGCCGAAGACCGCGCCACCATGTACACGCCCGCCGTCACCATGGTGGCCGCGTGGATCAAAGCCGAGACCGGCGTGGGACCTTCCATGGCATCCGGCAGCCAGACGTACAGCGGGACCTGGGCCGATTTACCGGTGGCGCCGAAAAACATCAGCAGCGCCATCGCGGTCAGCACGCCGTAGCCGGCTTCCACAGGGAATTGCCCGCTGCGTAGCGCGGCGTTGACGTCGGTGAACCGCACCGTGCCCAGTACGGAGAGCATCAGCAGCATACCGAGCACGAAGCCTGCGTCGCCCACGCGGTTGACGATGAATGCCTTCTTGCCTGCGTCGCACGCGGATTTCTTGTGGAAGTAAAAACCGATCAGCAGGTAGCTACACAGCCCCACGCCCTCCCAGCCGACAAACAGCAGCGTGTAGTTGTTGGCCAGCACCAGCATCAGCATGAAAAAGATGAACAGGTTGAAATATCCGAAAAATCGGTAAAACCCGTTGTCGTGCGCCATGTAGCCGGTGGCGTACACGTGAATCAGGAAGCCGACGCCAGTTACCACCAGAATCATCACCGAGCTCAGCGGGTCGAGGAGGAATCCCCAATCCACCTGGAAAGTCGCGAGGTGGCCGTTGGCCATGTGGAATGGCATGGCGGCGATCCAGGTGAACTGAATCACTTGGTGCAGCCGGTTGGGAAGATGTGCAAGCTGCCAGGCCGCGCCGGCGGAAAAAATGAAGGAGACCAGCACCAGGCCGGGGCAGATGAGGCGAATGAGATTTTGCAGCGGCCCGGGATGGTGATGGACATGAGCCGGCGCGTTGACAGGCGAATCGCCCGCCCCACCCGGCTCCACGCCCGGAGCCACCGCCACGCCGGAGGGCGGCTGCGGATCGAGAAGCTTGCCGATCAGCAGCATCAATACCGCTCCGGCCAGCGGGAACAGCGGAATCAGCCAAATGAGGTCGAGAAAACTCACTTACTCTCCTACCACTTCAATAAATCGATTTCGTCTGCCTGCACGGTTTCCTTGTTGCGGAATAACGCGATCAGGATGCCTAGCCCGACGGCCGCTTCGGCAACCGCGTCCGTGATGACGAAAATGGCGAAAACCTGGCCACTCACGTTGTGCCAGGCATGCGAAAACGCAATCAGGTTGATGTTCACCGCGTTGAGAATCAGCTCGATGGACATCAGGATAACGACGATGTTGCGGCGCGTGAGCACGCCGATGGTCCCGATGAGCAGCAGTGCTGCGCTCAACGCCAGGTAATGAACCGTCGTCACCGGATGCATCTTCAGATCCTCTTCTTGGCCATGATCACCGAGCCGACCACGGCCACTAGCAGCAGCAGCGAAGCGATTTCGAACGGCAGCAGGTATTCGGAAAAGAGCGAATCGGCCAGCGCCTCGGTGTTGCCCGCGGCAGCCGGCACGGCGGCAGCCGCTTCCGCGATGTGGAACGATGCCGCGCCGCGATGGAAAAAGTAGCCGAGTTCCGCCGCCACCGCCGCCACCGCGGCCAGCGCCACCGGCCATTGCCGGTTGTATTCGCGGACGCGCGCGGCGTCATCCAGGTTGACCAGCATGATGACGAACAGGAACAGCACCATGATGCCGCCCACGTACAGCACGATCTGCACCGCGAACAGAAACTCCGCCGCTTGCAGCAGGTACAACCCGGCCACGCCCAGCAGCGAAGCGATCAGGGCGATGGCGCTGTGCACCGCGTTGCGCCGCGTGATGGTGAGGATGCCGCCTCCCAACACCAGCACCGCGAAACTGTAAAACAAGACCGTATCTAACATTTGTATTGCGTCGGCTGCGGCCCTTCTTCGAGCATCTTTCGGTCCCAGATCATGCCGTCGCGGGTATAGCTGGCCAGCTCGAAATCCTGCGTCAACTCCAAGGCGTCCACCGGGCAAGCGTCTTCGCACAGGCCGCAGAACATGCAGCGCGAGAGGTCATAGGTGAAATCGGTCAAGTCCTTGCGCTTGGTCTGCTCATTGCGCTCGCTGGTCACCACAATCAGGTTCTCCGGGCACGCCAGCGCGCACAGGTTGCAGGAAATGCACAGCGTTTCGCCATTCTCCGGGTTGTTGTTCAGCCGCGGCGCGCCGCGATACCGCTCGGCCACTTTGGGCCGCTCGGCCGGGTACTGTTCGGTGTAGATGTATTTCGGATTCTGATTCCGGAACGTCACCATAAGTCCCTGAAACAGGTCCACCAAAAATATCTTTTTCAGAAGCCCGATCATAAGCGCAACCCAGTAGGACAGACCATCGCCTTTCGTGGTCTGTCATTCCTCGCTAAATCGCCACACCCCGACAAACGACGAAAAACGATCGTCCGTCCCACCTCTGGCCTCACCTGTCCACCTCGCCGAGCACGATATCCAGCGTTCCGATCACAGCGACCACGTCCGCTATCAGCGCGCCGCGCACCATCTTGTCCAGGGCCTGCAGGTTGACGTACGAAGGCGGCCGCACGCGCACCCGGTAGGGCTGCGTCGAGCCGTCGCTCACCACGTAATATCCCAGCTCACCCTTGGGCGCTTCGATCGATACATACGCCTCGCCCACCGGCGGCTTGATCACCTTGCCCACTTTGCCCAGGATCGGCCCTGCCGGGATCGCTTCCACCGCCTGCTCCATGATGCGCACCGATTGCCGCATTTCCTGCATGCGCACGATGTACCGGTCGTAAGTGTCGCCGTTTTCTCGCGTGGGGATCTCGAAATCGTATTGCTCGTAGCCCGAATATGGCTGCGCTTTGCGCAAATCCCATTTCACGCCCGACGCGCGCAGCACGGGCCCGGTGACGCCGTATTCCTTGCACTCGTCTCCCGTGAGGACGCCGACGCCCTTCAGCCTTCCCTCCCAGATCCGGTTATTGGTGAGCAACTCTTCGTATTCGTCCACCTTCGGCGGGAACATCCGGCAGAATGCCTTGACGTCCCGCTCGAAGCCGTCGTAAGTTTCGTATTGCAGTCCGCCGATGCGGAAGGCGTGCGTGGTGAGCCGCGCGCCGCAATACTGCTCGAAAATCTTCAGCGCTTCTTCCCGCTCGCGGAAGCAGTAAAACACCGGCGTGATGGCGCCGATATCGAGCGCGTGGGTGCCCAGCCACAGCAGGTGGCTGGCGATGCGGTTCAACTCGGTGAGAATCACCCGCACCGCGCGCGCGCGTGGCGGCGCTTCCACGTTCAGCAGCTTTTCCACCGCCAGGCAATAGCCTAGGCCGTTGGAGACCGACGCCACGTAATCCATGCGGTCGACGTATGGGTTGAACTGGGCGTAGGTGCGGTTTTCGGCGATCTTCTCCACGCCGCGGTGCAGGTAGCCGATTACGCAATCCGTGCCGAGAATTTTTTCGCCATCCAGTTTGAGGATCACGCGCAGCACGCCGTGAGTGGACGGGTGCTGCGGCCCCATGTTGAGGACTAATTCAGTCGAGTCCAGGAAGGTATCCGGCATGTCTTTACTGACCGCTTTCGATGCCGAGGTTCTCCTGTACCCATCGTACGTCCTGCTGCAGGATGCCGTAGTCTTTGCGCAGAGGGTAACCTTGCCAGTCTTCCGGCATCAGGATGCGCCGCAGATCCGGATGGCCGGCGAAGCGGATACCGAACATATCGAACACCTCACGCTCGAGCCAATTGGCCGTCAGGTGCATGCCGACAGCGGTGCGAGGCTCGAATCCATCCGCGATTTGGGTCTTGATGCGGATGCGCTGGCTGTGCGGAAAACTGTAGACGACGTAAACCAGGTCGAACCGTTCGGCTCGTTTGGGCCAATCCACCGCCGTGATGTCCACCAGGTAATCGAAGTCGGCGTCCAGTTTCAGATATTCGAGCACCGGCACGGCGGACTCGGGCCGTGTGACCACGAAGTCCTGCCCCAGATAGGTTGAGGTTGCGAGGATGCCGTCGCCGAACCGCTCCTTTACCGCGCGGGCGAGGTCGCTGTCCCAGGGCGTGGCGGCCATGGTGGCGGGCGGTTTGGGCGGCGGCGGGGGCTTCGGAGGTGCCGGCTTGGCGGCGTCGGCGGCTGGTTTGGCCGGCGGTTTCGCGCCTTCTCCCGCGGGCGGAGAAGGCGCCTCCGAGCCCCCAGGCTTCTGCTCGTCAGCCATTGGATCTCCTGTGAAGATTCAACACTTATCATCCCACTCGGACAAGTGTCAAATTACGTAACAACTCTCGTCTGCGCGTGGCGACAGCAACCAAATTGCGCTATTCCGGCGAGGCGGCTGTCGCCGGAGAACTGGCCATGGCCACCGCCCTGCTCAGCCCACATACCGCGCGTAGAGGCTGCGGGCTAAGCCGGGGTCGGTGGTGCCTTTGATGATGGCTCGGCCGTCGGGGAAAACGGTTAGTTCGTAAGGTGGAGCTGAGAATCGCAGGGCAAACTCGCTCGAGCGCACTTCGCCCAGCGGCTCCAGACGCGCGCGCAGTTCTTCTAAATCGATAGGGCCTTCGCGCTCGCGGACCTGCACGGCGTCGCGGCCGCACATGCGCACCGGTGGGCGCGCCGGTTCTTCGAGGTAGGGAAACTCGCGGCGGGCGCAGGTGGGGCAATCTGGGTCTCGCGCCGGGCCGTCGATCTGGCGGATTCCGCCTTCCCAAACATCGATGGTGGTGATGCGCGCGCGCACCAGATCGGGGTGCCCGGACAGGATCTTCAGCGCATCGGCTACTTGCAGCGACGCCACGGCGGAGACAATCGCGTTCAGCACGCCGGCGGTCTCGCAGGTCGGCTGCGGGCCGGCGGGAGGGTCGGGATAGACGCAGCGCAGGCACGCCGTGTGGCCGGGGATCACGGGCATGGTGAGGCCGTAACTCCCCACTGCGGCGCCGTAGATCCACGGAATGCCGCGGCTCACCGCAAAATCATTGATCAGGTAACGTGTTTCGAAGTTGTCGGTACCGTCGAGGATCACGCCGGCGCCACCCAGCAGATCCGCTGCGTTTTCCGCCGTCAGATCCGCCACTACGCCGCGCACGGCAATCGAAGAATTGATGCGCTCCAGCCGGCGCGCCGCCGCGACCGCCTTGGGTAATGCTGCGGCGGCATCGGCTTCTTCAAACAGCCACTGGCGATGGAGATTGGCGGGCTCGACGTAATCGCGGTCGATGATGGTGAGCCGGCTCACGCCGGCCCGCGCCAGCGCCGCCGCGTGAAAGCTGCCCAGCGCGCCGCAGCCGGCCACCACCGCGTGGGCGCGCAACAGCAACTCCTGGCCCGCCTCGCCTAGCCCCGGGAATAGAATCTGCCGCGAGTAACGCTGGCGCTCGGCGGCATTCATCTCTGTTCCGCTCCATTCCGGGGCTGGGAGGGGAAGCATCCGGTTTCCTCACGGCTCACGGCTAAGAAAACATGCGCCCGCTAGCGGGCGTTGGCAAGCTAAAGCATGCCCCACCAATCTCTGTCGCGCACCTATGGTAACAAACCTGCTCTAAACGGCTACGCTATCATGTTTCTGGTGCGCCGCCCGTTCGCCAGCGTCTTTCGCATCGTCGTGCTATCCCTTGCCGCGCCAATGATTTTGCTGCTTGGTCAGGACGCTTCCTGGGAGGGCAAGCGGATCGCCGGCATCCAGTTCGAGCCGGTCCGGCAACCGCTCGACCCGGCTGAAATCAACCAGATCCTCCCGCTGAAGCGGAACCAGCCATTGCGGCTGGCCGATGTCCGCGCCAGCATCGAGCGCCTCTTTGCGACCGGCCGGTATGCGGATATTCAGGTGGATGCCGAGCCATACCAGGACGGCGTGGTGGTGCGCTTCCTGACCAAGAACAGTTGGTTCATCGGTCATGTGGTGGTGGGAGGACGAGTTTCCAACCCGCCCAGCGCGGCGCAGCTTGAGAATGCGGCGCAGCTCGATCTCGGGGCACCCTACACGGAGGCCGGCGTGGCCGCGGCCGAAGCCGGCCAGAAGAAGCTGCTGGAATCGAACGGCCTGTTCGGCGGCAACGTGCAGACGGTGCTCGATTGGGACAACGACTACCAGCAGGTCAACATCCGCTTCGAAATCAAGAGCGGCGTCCGGGCCCGCTTCGCCGCGCCCACGATCGTGGGCAACGTTCTGCTCGACCGCGCCAGCTTGGTGCGTGCCGCTAAGTTCCAGCGCTGGATCGTCCACACCTGGAAGCCGATGACGCAGACGCGGCTGCGCGAGGGCGTCGAGGGAGTGCGCGCTCTCTACGCCAAGGATCATCGGCTGGAAGCCAAGGTGACGCTGGAAGACGTGAAGTACGATGCCGCGACCAACCGCGCCGCGCCGGTGCTCGCCATCGACGCTGGGCCGCGCATCCGCCTGCGCTCCATCGGCGCCAAGGTTTCCGAGCACAGTCTGGGGCGCTTTGTGCCGATCTTCGAGGAGCACTCGGTGGATGCCGACCTGCTCACCGAGGGCGCTCACAATCTGGAAGACTACTTCCAATCCAAGGGTTACTTCGACGCCGAGGTCGCATTCAAGCAGCAGCGCGTGATCGACGACCAGGCCAGCATCGACTATTTGATCAACCTGGGCGAGCGGCACAAGCTGGTTTTCATCGGCATCCAGGGCAACCGCTACTTCTCGACCGGCGACCTACGGGAACGCATGTTCCTGCGCACCGCCTCCTGGCTGCAGTTTCCGCACGGCCGCTACAGCGCCGACTTGCTGCGGCGCGACGAGGATTCGATTGTCAGCCTGTACCAGTCCAACGGATTCCGCGACGTGAAGGTGACCCACCGGCTGGACGATCGCTATCAGGGCCACAGCGGCGAGCAGGCCGTGTGGATCACCGTCCACGAAGGCGCACAAACGTTCATCAACAGCCTCACCGTGGACGGCATCGAGCAGCTCGACAAGCGGAAAATTCTCTCCCTGCTCAGCTCGGTCGCCAATCAGCCGTTCAGCGAGTTCAATATCGCGGTGGACCGCGACGCCATCCTGGCGCAGTATTATCAGAACGGCTTTCCCAACGCCACCTTTGCCTGGAGCTCGAAACCCGCCGCGCCGAACCGCGTGGAAGTGCGCTACACCATCCACGAGGGCGGGCGCGAGTTCGTGCGCCAGGTGCTCTTCAATCCGGGCGGTCTGGCGCACACGCGTCCCGCCTTGGTCTACAAGAACCTCCAGCTCAACCCCGGCGATCCGCTATCGCCAACCGCCATGAGCGAGACCGAGCGCCGCCTGTATGAACTGGGCGTCTTCTCGCGCGTCGACATGGCGATTCAGAACCCGGATGGAGAGACGGATCAGAAGTTCGTGGTCTACGATCTCGAGGAAGCGCGGCGCTACTCGGTATCCGTGGGCGTGGGCGCGGAATTCGCGCGCATCGGCGGCTGCGAGTATTGCCTGGATGCGCCGGCCGGGCAAACGGGGTTTGCGCCGCGCATTTCCCTCGGCGTCACGCGATCCGATTTGTGGGGCATCGCGCACAGCCTGAGCCTGCGCACGCGGTTCTCCACGCTCGAACAGCAGGCGATTCTCACCTACGATTGGACCCATTTCCGCGGCAACGACAAGCTGCTACTGACCTTCACCGCGCGTTATGACGATTCCAAGGACGTCCGCACCTTTTCGTTTAAGCGCGAGGAAGCCTCCACGCAGTTGAAGCAGCGTGTCAGCAAGTCGGTCACGCTGCTCTACCGCTACACGTACCGCGCGGTCGACGTGAACCAAGCCACGCTGAAAATTTCGCCCGAGCTGATCCCATTGCTCTCGCAACCGGTCCGGCTGGGCCTGCTTTCCTTCAACGTCATTCAAGACCGGCGCGACGATCCGCTGGACCCGCGCAAGGGCGTCTACAATACGCTCAACGTGGATTTCGCCGAACACATCTTCGGTTCGCAACGCGACTTCGTGCGCGTGCTGGCGCGCAACTCCACTTACCATCCGCTGGGCAGGAAGCTGGTGCTGGCGCGCTCGACCGAGATCGGCAATATCGCCGCATTCCATTACAGCGGGGATGAAGAGGATGCGGTTCCGCTGCCAGAGCGCTTCTTCGGCGGCGGCGCATCGTCCGATCGCGCCTTCCCCGAGGACCAGTCCGGGCCCCGCGACCCGGAAACCGGCTTTCCCATCGGCGGCAACACCCTGTTCTTCAATCAGACCGAGCTGCGGTTCCCGCTGATCGGAGAAAATATTGGCGGCGTGCTGTTTCACGACTTCGGCAACACCTTCACCGGCGCGAGCGACTTTTCCTTCCGCGTGAAGCAGGATGGCCTCGGGGACTTCGATTACATGGTCCATGCCGTCGGCTTCGGCATCCGCTACCGCACTCCCGTCGGCCCGTTCCGCGTGGACCTGGCCTACGGCCTCAATCCGCCGCGCTTTTACGGCTTCAAGGGAACCGAGCAGGATCTGGTGAATGCCGGCGTCAAGCCGTGCCAGGCGGCCGTGAACCAATGCACGCAACAGACCATGAGCCATTTTCAGTTCTTCTTTTCGATAGGACAAACGTTTTGACGAGGAAGCTCGAGTTGCGATCCGCCGCGCCCATCCGCCTGGCTGCTCTGGCCCTAGCCGCCACGCTTGCTTCGGGCGCTATCATCGACCGCATCGCGGTTACAGTGGGCAACCGTGTAATCACCTCGAGCGACATCGAGCGCGAGATTCGCGTAACTGCGTTCCTGAATGGGCAGGCGCCGGACTTGAGCCCGCCGAGCAAGCGCGCGTCGGCCGAGCGCATGGTCGAGCAGAGACTGGTGCGCCACGAGCTCGAGACCAGCCGCTATCCGGCGCCGCAGCCCGCCGAAATCGAGCCCGTGCTGGCCGCTTTCCGGCACCGCTACTATCCGGCCGAAGCCGATTACCGGCGCGCGCTGGCTCAATATCACATTGGCGACCAGGACGTGAGAGACGCGCTGCTCTGGCAGCGCACTTTGTTGCAGTTTGTCGATGTGCGCTTCCGCCCCGCGGTGCAAATCACCGGGGAAGAGATCCAGAGCTATTTCGACACCGTGCTGGCGCCGAAGGTGCGCGCGGCGGAGCCTGGGAAAACGCTTTCCCTCGACGATTACCGCGATCAGATCGAAGACATTCTGGCGGGCCAGCGCGAGGACCGCGAATTGGACAACTGGATGCGCGAGGCGCGGCGCCAGACGCCGATCGTCTATCACGACGAGGCCCTGCAATGAAACGCCGCCTGCTGTGGATTGCCGCTTTCGCCGCCGCGGCTTCGCTGCTGGCGGCACTGGCCGGCGTGTTGGTGCTGCGCAGCGAGTGGTTTCGCGGCAAGGCGCGCGCCTGGCTGGTGAGCTCGATCGAAACCGCCACCGGCGGGCGCGCCGAGATGGGCGCGTTTCGATTCGACTGGACCGCCCTGCGGGCCGAGGCCGATTCGTTTGTCCTGCATGGCACCGAGCCCGCCGGCAAGCCGCCGCTGTTTCGCGCCGCCTCCATCGCGGTGGGCGTGAAAATTATTTCGCTGGTGAAGCGCGATATCGACATTCGCTCGCTCGACGTGGAAGCGCCGCGCATCGCCCTCATCGTCGGTACGAATGGCCGCACCAACCTGCCCCAACCGAAAGCCCGAGGCCGGCGCGGCGACGCCATGGCGCCGATTCTCAAGCTCGCCATCGGGCGTTTCCGCGTCGAGCACGGCGAATTTCAGGTGGAATCGCACTCGCGAGTGCCATTTGCGGCGCAGGGCCGGAACCTCGAGGCACTGCTGACTTATGACGCCGCCGGTCCGCGCTACCGGGGCAATATCTCCATCGAGCCGCTGGAGTTCGCCGCTCCCGGCTTCGCCCAAACGGCGGTCGCCATCAACGCGTCGTTCGCTCTCGAAGCGAACCGCATCGATGTCAGCGCCGCCAGCCTCGCCACCGGCAAAACGCGGGTGAGGCTGGCTGGGCAAATCGAGAACCTGGCCGACCCGCACGGCCGGTTCGAGTTTCAAGCGCGCCTCGATAACGGCGATGCCGAACGCATCTTCGAAACCAAGCTGCTCGACCGCGGCACGGCGGAGGTTGCCGGCAGCGGCGCCTGGCGCGGCGGCGCCGATGTTTCGATCGACGGCCACCTCGCCGCGACCGGCTTGGAATATTTCGATTCGAGCATTCGGCTGCACAACTTCACGGCTTCCGGCCCACTCACTTCCGATTTGCGCACCGTTACCGTGCGCCCGATCAGGCTGACCGGCGAGGCCGTGCTGGGCGGGCAGTCGTTTCCCGTCGAGGCGAACATCGCGGCGGCCGTGCTCCGCGGCGTCGATCTGGAGCTGCGCGAGGTCATGATCGACGCGTTGGGCGGCAACTACACCGGCGCCATCGGACTGCGCGCCTTCAATCGCTACGCGGTGAACGGCGCCGTGGCCGGTCTCGATGTGCGCCGCGTGGCGAGCCTCGCCATCTCCGCGCCGCTGCCCTGGGACGGCACCGCTGGCGGCTCGTTGCAAATGGAGGGCTCGTTCAACAACCCGCGGGCACTGCATTTGATTACCGCGCTCGAAATCGGGCCGGCGCCGGCGGGCCCGCCGGTCGAAGGCGAAGTTACCGCGGATTGGGATTCGCCGAACGAGATTCTCGATCTCGGGCATTCGCGGCTCAGCCTGCCGCACTCGCGCATTGCCATCTCCGGCGCGGCCGGCCGCGAGCTGAGTGTCCATCTGGAGACGCGCGAATTGAACGAGTTATTGCCGGCTCTGGGCGAGCGCGCCGCGGCGCTGCCGGTGAAGCTCGACGGCAGCGCGGCGATGTTCGATGGGAAAGTAAACGGCAGCCTGGAGCATCCGCAGATCCAGGGCCGTGTGCGGGCGGGCGCTTTCACATTCGGGGACCGCAGGTTCGATTCGTTCGACACCACCGTCACGGCCTCGCCGGACAATGTGCGGCTCGATCATGCTGCGCTCAGCCGCGCGGGGCTGCGCGCGCAGTTTTCGCTCGCCGTGGCGCTGCGCGATTGGGAAACGCGAGACCGCAGCGATATCTTCGGCAGCGCCACAATTCACGAAGCGCCGCTCGCCGAGCTGATCGCGATGGCCGGTGGCGCTCCGGCATTGGCCACCGGCACGCTCAACGCCGCGGTCGCGATCACCGGCGTCGCGGGCGATCCGATTGTCGAGGCCGATCTCGATGCCGCCAACGGCGACATAGAAGGAGAGCCTTTCGACCGCATCACCGGCCATGCGCGATATCGCGCCGGTACGCTGGAGCTTTCCGCAGGCGAGATTTCCGCCGGTGCCAGACAGATCCACGTAGACGCCAGTTTCGCTCATTCGACTGGCCGCTTCGATACCGGCGCGCTGCGGTTTCAGATCTCGACCAACGCCATGCCGGTCAAGCAGGTTCATCTTCTCGAGGCCGCGCGGCCCGGCGAGAAGGGCACAGCCCAGGTGCAGGCACGCGGCGCTATCGACATCGTCCCGCCGCAAAACGGACGGCCCGGATTTCGCATTCGGGATTTGCACGCTGAAGTTACCGGCCAAAAGCTGCAACTGGCGGGCGGCGATTTGGGCGACGTGCGTCTCACGGCGGAGACCGGGGGCGGTGCGTTGCGGGCGCACGTGGAATCAAATTTCGCCGATTCGGTCATCGTCGGCGACGGCCAGTGGCGGCTGGCGGACGATTACCCCGGCAGCGCCACCATCCGCTTCACCAAAGTGGATCTGGCCCAGTTGCGCGCGTGGCTGGCGCCCGCCGGGTCGCTCGCCGGTCTGGCCGGCGCGGCGGAAGCCTCGCTCCGCCTGGATGGTCCCGCGCTCACCCCACGGGCGATGACGGCGGAGTTGCGCATCGCGCGCCTGGAAATCGCGCCCGCCGCCTCCACGGGTCTCGCACCCGGCACCTTCGCGCTCCGCAACTCCGGCGACATCGTCGTCACCATGGCCGGCTCGGTGGTCACCATGGCGTCGGCGCGGCTGACCGGGCACAACACGGATCTCAGCGTAACCGGCCGCGTGTCGCTGGGCCAGAAGACCCCGCTCGATCTGCGCGTGGACGGCCATGCCGATCTCGGTTTGGTGCATGACCTGGACCGCGGCCTGACCGCCTCCGGCATGCTGAAAGCGGACGCCAGCGTGCGCGGGACTCTGGGCGCGCCGCAAATCGCCGGCCGCGTGGAATTCGCGGGCGCGGGGTTCAACATCAGCGACGTCTCCAACGGCATCTCCAACGCCAACGGCGTTCTGCTGTTCAGCGGCGACCGCGCCTCCATCCAGAGCTTCACCGGCGAAACCGGCGGCGGCAAAATCGAGCTCAGCGGTTTCGCCGCTTACGGCGGCGATGGGCCGCCGGTGTTTCGTCTCCATGCCACCGCGCATCAGGTGCGCGTGCGCTATCCGGAAGGCGTCAGCACGGTGGCTAACGCGGACTTGCGTTTCACCGGGACCACCGCCAGCAGCATTCTCTCCGGCACCATCACCGTGCTGCGCACCGGCTTCAATCCGCAATCGGATTTCAGCTCGCTGCTGGCGCAATCCTCCGAGCCTGTGCGCACGCCGGCGGCCCGTTCCGGCCTGCTCGGCGGCCTTACTTACGATGTCCAGGTCTCGACCGCGCCGGATATCCAGGTGCAGAGCGCGCTCGCCCAGGACGTCCAGGTGGAAGCCAACCTCCGCCTGCGCGGCACCTACACCAGTCCCGCCGTGCTGGGCCGCGTTAACATTACGCATGGCCAGGTGGTCTTCTTCGGCACGCGGTACAGCATTTCGCAGGGATCGGTCTCGTTCTTCAATCCGGTCAACATCGACCCGGTCCTGGATGTCGATCTGGAGACCAAGGCCCGCGGCATCCAGGTGACCCTCAACGTCTCCGGCCCGCTCAGCAAACTGAACCTGACGCCGCGCTCGGATCCGCCGCTGCAATTCGGCGAAATCGTGGCGCTGCTCGCGACCGGCCGCACGCCCACCGACGAATCGTCGCTTTACGCCGGCGAGAACACCGCCGCGCCCGCCTGGCAGCAATCCGCCGGATCGGCGCTGCTGGGCGAGGCCATTTCCAGCCCCGTCACCGGCCGCTTGCAGCGCTTCTTCGGCGTCAGCCGCCTGCGCATCGATCCCACTCTGCCCGGCACCGAATTCAACGGGACGGCGCGCGTCACCCTGGAGCAGCAGGTGACGCCCGATATCACGTTCACCTACATCACCGACGTCACCACCAGCAACCCGCAGGTGGTCAGCGTGGAATGGGCTTTCGCCAAGCAGTGGTCGGTGGTGGCGCAGCGCGACGAAAACGGCCTGGTCGGCATGGACATTCTTTTCAAGAAACGGTTCTGAATGGTCGATCCCGCGATTGAGGACTCGTTCCGTCACAGCCGCTTCACACGCGGGACATACACCAAATACAGCTTCAATTGCCCGGCCGATTCCGGCGTGGCCGCGTGGCAGGCCATGCTCGGCGAGAACACCGGCCACGGCGGCCGCCATGTACCGAGCCTTGCGTGCGCCCCGGGGTTCCTGTCATCGGCGGGCAAATGCTATAATCATTCTGACTACACTAGTCAGAAGCGTGCACCATGAACAGAGCACAGAAGCGCTCTCCCCGGCAGGCACTGATTCCGAAGCCTCATGCGGTTCGGAAGGATTGGCAACTGCAGGAGGCGAAGGCGCGGTTTAGCGAAGTGTTCCGCCTGGCCCGGGAATCTGGGCCGCAGCGGGTGACCAAGCACGGCAGAACTGCGGTGGTGGTGCTCCCGGCCGAGGAATACGAACGCCTCTCCAGCTCCAAGGCGCGCCAAGGGAGCCTGGTCCGGTTCTTCGCGGATTCGCCGCTGGCTGGTTCGGGCATTCAACTGGATCGGCCGCGCGATTTCGGAAGAGCGGTCAAGCTGTGACGGGCTTCCTACTCGATGCCAACGTCGTCTACGAATTGGTCAAACCCAAACCGGACGAGAAGGTGCGCCGCTGGATCGAGGAGGCGGACGAATCGATCCTCTTTCTCAGCGTGCTCACGCTGGGCGAAATCAGGAACGGCGTGCAACGTCTGCGCTCGGGGCAGCGCCGGGGACGATTGGAATCGTGGCTGCAAGTGGATCTCCCGCTTCGCTTTCAGGACCGGATCTTACCGATCGGCGCGGCAATAGCGGACCGATGGGGCAGGGCCTCCGCAATTGCCGCGGCGAGAGGCAAGCCGGTGCCCGTCGTCGATGGTCTTCTCGCGGCGACGGCAATCCATCACAATCTTACGCTCGTCACCAGAAACAGTGCGGACGTCTCCGGCACCGGTGTCACGACGCTGAATCCCTGGCTTTAGGAAGCCACTGGTAGCAACCGACGCATATTATCCGTGGTCCGGCGCGAACAAGAAAAGCCGAGACGACTCTCGGCTCAGCAGCCGGGAACAGGGCTGCGCCACTAAGCCCAGACCTACTACAATGAAAAGTCGCTGGAGATCGCTGGGACGCGCCAAACCGTTGGGAACTTCAACACGGCTTGCGCGAGGATAGCTGGCTGACCGGATGTTGTCGACGGAGGGCGAATTGGGGAGCAGGTTTTGGGAAGCTTGCCCCGCTGCGGGTGCATCTCATAATCATGCCCGGCAAGCGAGCGGGCGGCCATCGATCCCACACATGCGCGATTACATTGAGCTGACCAAGCCGCGGATCACCTGGCTGATTCTGATGAGCACGGGAATCGGCTACTTCTTTGGACTTGCGGCCATGGCCGGCTGGAGCCAGTTTCTCCAGCACTTGGGGCTCCTACGGCTGCTCCACACCATGCTGGGAACGGGGCTGATTGCCTCCGGCACGGCCGCGCTCAACCAGTGGCTGGAACGAGAGGCTGATCGCAAGATGCGGCGCACGGCGGACCGGCCCTTGCCTTCGGGACGGCTGGCCTCGGGGTCGGCGCTGGCATTCGGCGTGGCGCTTTCGGTGGCTGGATTCGCCGATTTGTGGCTGGGCGTGAATCCGTTGGCCGCATGGATAGGCGCATTCACGCTGGCCAGCTACCTGTTTTTCTATACGCCGCTCAAGCAGCGCACCTGGTGGTCCACCACCATCGGCGCTATTCCGGGCGCGATGCCGCCGGTGATCGGCTACGCGGCCGCGGCGGGGCGCCTGACGGCGGATTCCTGGGTGCTCTTTGCGATCCTCTTTCTCTGGCAGTTTCCGCATTTCTATTCGATCGCCTGGATGTACAAAGAAGACTACGCGCGCGCCGGCATACGGATGCTGCCGGTGGTGGAACCGGACGGCCGGTCCACGGCGCGGCAGATCGTACTCTTCGGCCTGGCGCTGATCCCGGTCAGCCTGGTTCCGGGTATGCTGGGAATGTCGGGGCGGATCTACCTGGCGGGAGCGCTGCTGTCGGGCGTGTGGTTCCTGTACGCGGGTGTGCGGGTGGCCCGCGAGCGGACCCTGGCGCGCGCGCGCGGCGTTCTGCTCACCTCGGTGGTGTACCTGCCGTTTCTTTACGGGTTGATGCTCCTCGACAGGCCTGGCCTGTGATTCAAGTCGAAAATCTGACGCACCGATACAGCGAGCGCACGGCCCTGCGCAACGTCAGCTTCGAAGTGGCGCGAGGCGAAATCTTCGGCCTGCTGGGGCCGAACGGCGGCGGCAAGTCCACGCTCTTCCGCATCCTCTCGACGATGATGGCGCCGAGCGAGGGGCGTGCCGTGATCGGCGGCTGCGACGTGGTGCGCGACCGGGCGGCGGTGCGGCGGCAGGTGGGCGTGGTGTTCCAGACGCAGAGCCTCGACAAGGCGCTGACGGTGGAGGAGAACCTGCGCGCGCAGGGCCATCTGCACGGGCTATCGGGCGCGCTGTTGCGGGAGCGCATGGAACACGCCATGGCGCAATTGGGGCTGGAGGATCGCCACAAGGACTTGGTGGAGAAGCTCTCGGGCGGGCTGCGGCGGCGCGTAGAGATCGCCAAAGCGCTGCTGCACCGGCCGCCGGTGCTGCTGATGGACGAGGCGTCGACCGGCCTCGACCCCGCGGCGCGGCGCGACCTGACGCGCCACATCGAGCGGCTGCGCGATCAAGAGGGCGTGACGATTCTGCTTACGACTCACGTTCTCGAAGAGGCCGACCGCTGCAACCGGCTGGTGCTGCTGCATCGCGGGCAAGTGGTGACGGAGGGCAGCCCGCAAGCGCTGCGGGCGCGCATTGGCGGCGACGTGGTGGTGCTGGAGGCGAAAGACGCGAAGTCCCTGGCAGGCGCGATCGAGCAACGCTTCGGATTGCGCTCGAGCCAGGTGGACGGACAAGTGCGAGTGGAAATCGAAAACGGGCACCGCTTCATCGCCGAAGTGGTGGAGGCGTTTCCCGGCGCCATCCAATCGGTGGGACTGCACAAGCCGACGCTCGAAGATGTGTTCGTGCGCGAAACGGGGGCGCAAATTGAATAGCTTTATTCTGCCCGCCGCCACGCTGTGGCAGCGGGAGCTGGTCCGCTTCTGGCGGCAGAAGAGCCGCGTGCTGGGCGTGGTCGCATCGCCGCTGGTGTTCTGGCTGCTGATCGGCTCCGGTTCGAACGACCTGGCGCGGTATTACTCGGGCGCACTGGTGCTGACGGTGATGTTCTCCGCCATCTTTTCGACCATTTCGATCATCGAAGACCGGCGCGAAGGATTCCTGCTGTCGATGCTGGTTTCCCCGGCGCCGCGCAGCAGCATGGTGCTGGGCAAGATCCTCGGATCGGCCACGCTGGCCTGGGTGCAGGGGCTGGTTTTCCTTTGCTTCGCGCCTTTGGCGGGGGTGCGGATCGGGCTGCTGGAACTGGTTCCGGTGGCGTTGGCGATTCTGCTGATTTCATTTACGCTCACCGGGCTGGGATTCGTGATTGCCTGGAGGATGGAATCCACGGCCGGATTCCATGCGATCATGAATTTGCTGCTGGTGCCGATGTGGATGGTCTCGGGGTCGCTGTTCCCCATGGCCACCGCGCACGGGTGGGTGCGGGTGCTGATGTGGGCCAATCCGCTGACGTATTCGATCGCATTGCTGAATCACACGCTGGCGCTGCCGAATGCGCAGCCGGGCGCGGTGGCGAGCCTGGTCGTGACGCTAGGGTTCGGGTTGGTGCTGCTGGCGGCCTCGGGAATTCTGGCCGCACAGAAGACCACGCATAGCACCGCATGAAGATTGTGGGGCAGGCGCTTTCGCCTGCCAGGGCCCGAAATACCATGACCGGAATTCTGCCTTCGATCAACGCCTTTTTGAATGCCAGCGCGGCCATTCTGCTGGTGTGGGGTTACCTGCTGATCCGGCGCAAGCGGAGAGAAACCCATCGCTGGGTGATGACGGCGGCATTCGTCGTCTCCTGCCTGTTCCTGGTCTGCTACCTGGTCTATCACTGGCAAGTCGGGAATGTGCGGTTTCAACACACCGGGCCGCTGCGCGCCATCTATCTGAGCATATTGGGCACGCACACGGCGCTGGCAGCCGCGGTTCCGGTGCTGGCAATCGTCACACTGCGCCGCAGCCTCGCCGGGCGCTACGATGCCCACCGGCGGATCGCGCGCTGGACTCTGCCCATCTGGCTATACGTGAGCGTGACGGGCGTGGTGGTGTATTTTATGCTGTACCACCTGTAAGGTCCGCGCCGTCGCCGTTTCCGCCAGCGGCAAAAAAAAGGTCGCAGCTCGCCGCGACCTTTTTTGCTATCAGACTTTGTCATTTGGCCCGCGGTGTGTGACCGCGCGCCGCCAAGGTCAAAACACGTAGTCGATGCCCGCCATGGGAACAATATTCTGCAGAACCTTGCCATAGGTGACGCCCGGAGGCGGGGTCACCACGTTGGTGGGGAACGGAGAAATGAAATCGCGTATCTCGGCGCGGAAATATAAGCGCTCATTCAACTTGTAGGTGATGCCGCCGCCGACGCTGAGCATCGGCTTGAGCTGGTGGGTTTGGGTGAAGTATCCGAACTGGCTGAGAGGCTGGACGGCCTCCTGCGCGCCAGTGCCTTCGAAAATCTTCATGCCGCCGCCGAGCGCCGCAAAGAGCTGCACGGGCGAATTCTTCCGGTCGGTATGATAAATCAGGTCGTAGTGGACGGCGTGGGCGATGCCGCTGAAAGATGCCGAAGACCCGGCGCCGGACAGTTTGAGGCTGCTGTCGAAGAACTCATAGCGGATCTCGCCGCTCCAGTGCGCGTTGAGGTTCTGCCCGAAGAATGCGCCGGCGGCCACGCCGGGCGCGAACCCCGCCGTGGCCGAACCGGGGGCGCCGCTCACATTGACGGTGTCAAGGAAGCCTACTCCGCCGATGCCACCCACTTCCCATTGCTGGGCGAAGGCGCCCAAACCGGACGCGAGAAGCAGAAACGTCTTTCCAATCGTTCTCATATCGTTCTCCGCGAGACGGCTAGTTGCCCACCACCCGCTCGGTGAGCGTGGTGTTGAAGCCGGTGGCGGTGCCCTGGCTGATCACTAGCGGCTCACTCAAGCCCTGGGTGACCATGCCGGGAACGACCGCGTTGATCTGGTAGACACCGATCTCGCCGGGCGCCAAGCCAGCGTACTGGATATCCAGTTGGGAACCGCCCAGCGTCACCGTGGGAACCTCGGACGCCAAGGCCAGAGGAGTGACGGGCGCGGGTACGCCAGGAGTGACCGCGGGAGAAGTGAGACCCATGCCGGTCAGATAAATCACCAGCGTGTCTCCCGGACGAATCGGATTGGTGGCGTCCACGATCTGGTTGTTGGCGGCGCGAACGACGGTGGCCAAGCCTTTGACCGGCCCGGCGCTGCCGGACATAAACACGGCGGGAGCAGCCGATTGAACCGTGAAGTGCGTGCTGTTGCTGACGCCGCCCGGCGTGTGAATGCTGATGGTGGAGGGACCGAGGACGTTGTTCGGCAACTGCGCATTGACCTGCGTAGCCGAAACGAACAGCAGCGGCACCGGGGTGCCGTTGACGCTCAGACAGGACTGCCCCAGTGCCGTCGGCAGGGGGACTTGCGAAGCGACCAGGCTGACCGGGCTCATGCCGGTGCCCCAAACAGTGATCAGGCCGCCCGGCGCAACCGGCGCCGTGTCATTGGCCGCATTCACGATGCTGGTGATCACTGGCGGCACGAAGGAAGCTGCGTAATTCTGGCTCAGGACAGTGAAGCCGGAAGTGCTCAGCACGATGATCTCGTTGGCGCCGGGCAGCGGAGCCACGGTGCGGATGAAGCTGCTCAACTGGCTCAGTTCGTTGGCTCCCGATCCATTGTTGGAAACGGTGCCATCGGGGCTGGGGTAGGCCGCAGCGGTAGTCGAAGAGCTGGAAGTAGTAGAACTCGAACTGGAACTGGAACTACTGCCGGTCGGAGTGCTGCCATTGCTGGGCAGTAGCGGCGCCTCCGCCATGGGGATGGGGCTTTCGCCAGTTGACGAGAGGGGCGAGAACAACTGAATCGTGCCCGGACTGGTCGCGTTAGGCGCCGTTGTGAGGTAGCCGCTGGCGGCGCCGTTCTGATCGATGAAGGTGAAGCCCGAGGGATCGCCGCCAGCGGTATTGAAGGCGCCGATCGGAACCAGCGATGAGTTGAGGAAGGCGCTGCCGACCACATAGTTTTCATAACTGGACGCGCCGTAAGAGCCGGACAAAGCCGTATAGTCCTGACGCGCAGCGACAAAACTGTTAGACGCGGCGCTGTAGAGATAGACGTGGCCATCCGGCCCGGCCATCAAAATGTAAGCCCCGTTGGGCGAGGCGCTCAACACCGACAGCTGGGAAACCGATGAAGTATCGTTCGACCAGGGTCCCAGGGTTGGCAGCGAAGCGCCTACTCCACGAACCATGTCGAGCGCGACCACGTCGCCGACTAACTGGGACTCATCGCGTGCCAATGCCAGGATGGCGCCGTTGGACACCGCGACAGACCGGCCCCAATCGCTTCCGGGCAGAACGATCGGGCTCACCGGCTGCAACGCATTCAGGTCGAACACGCTCACCAGTTGCGAATCGCTGTTGGCAACCAGCAGGTAGTTCTGGTCGAGAGTCATCGCCATTCCCCTGGGCGTGGTGGCGGTTCGCAAGCTCGTGATTAACTGGTTGGTGGCGCCGTTATACACCAGCACCTTGTTGCGGTCCTGGCGTGTAATATAGAAGCGGTTGCGGCTGGGGTCCGGCAGAATGTCGCTCAGTACGCCGGGAACGTCCACCACCGTGCCCCGCTGGTCCTCGTCCGGGTTGCTAACCAGCACGCGCACCGGAATCGGCTGGTTCACGGCCGACGCCGAGCGGATAACCACTGGAACCACGCTGGTGCCCACCGCACCGGCGAAGGCGGCCGGATCCGCAGTCACGGTGATGGTGGCTGGCGTGACGCCCGACGAAGGCGAAACCAAAATGCCAGGACTCGGATAGAGTGTGAAATCGGTACTGTTCCCGCCGGGATCGGCCAAGGTGAGGGTCTGGCTCACGGTCGATTGGTTGCAGAAGCTGGTCTGGATCATCACATCCTCCTGGCCCGGCTCGACCCGGTTGAACTGGTTGAGCGATCCCACCGGGAGTATGGTCACGCCGCTATCGGAGACGGCATACATCACGGTGACCGCTTTGTTCAGCACTGCCCGCCCGACCAGGTTTTCCTGGAGCGTCAGCCGCTCCCGGAAGGTCAGGTTGTCCGAATCCATGATTTGGAGAGCCGGCAGCGGGGAAGCGATTGTCGGTGCCTGATTGGAACCGGCCAGCGGGGTTCCCGTGGCCATGGCTGGATCGGGGATTTGCGCGTAGATGATGTTGTTGATCGAATCCCACGCGTGGCCGGTAATATTCTTGGCTGCGATGGCGTTCGGATAGCGCGCGACCGTGCTGAAATTCTGATCGAGCTCAAACCAGCCGATCATGGCGTGCGAGCCGTCCCCGGAAACGCTGACCCGCGGCTCCAGCGGCGGCGAAGTGATCCAACCACCCGAGTTGAACGTGCCGTTCAGCGCGTTAAACCAGAACACCGGCTGGGTGCCCGTTCCACCGCCAAAAACACCCCATGCGGTCCAACCATCGGCCGACGTATTGACCATGGCTTCGGTGAACTGCTCCGGATAGAACGGTGCCGGCTGCGGAAGCGTCATCGCGATCTGGGCCATCGTAATCACGACATTGATCTCACCGGTTTCCGGATCGAGCGTGATTATATTCGCAGTGGTGGCGATGACCGCCAGACCACCCTGGTCGCCGTTGAGTGTGTTGACGAAGCTCACACCCAGCGGCGTTGCTCCCAGCGTGTATGTGGTCTGAGCCTGACTGTTGTTCAGGTCGATCACCGTGACCAAGCCGCTGGAGTTGCTGGAGCTGGGCTGGTGAATCGATACCAGATATTGCCCGCTCGGCGACAGGGCAATCGCCGCCGGAAACGGCGCCACATTGATCTGGGTGCTGATGGTGTTGTCGGCAACCGACATTATGTCAATGCAAGCGCAGCCAAAATCCGCGATGTACAGAACGCCCCGTGGCTCATCGAGGGCGATATCGGAAGGCGTGCCGCCGATTGGTACCACGGTTCCAAACGTGGCGCCGGCTGACAGCCTGGCTCCGGCTGTCAGAAGCGTCATTGCAATCGAAAAGAGTAGTCTTGTCCCACGCATACAATGTAGTCCTCACGCGACTATTCGAATTACAGGACCAAATCGGATGTGAATCAATGATCGAAATGGCTAGCAATTCCGCCATTACCAAAGTTAGTCGTGTATTTCTGCGGGTTTACGCGTATACTCACCTCGGAATCGAGGCTCCTGGTGTCAGAAATGTTCGAGCGCTCCAGCGCACAATCCGGCATGATCAGAAACGTAGTGACAAGATTCGTCCTGGCGGCGGCGGTTTTCAGTTGCCTCGCGCTCACGCCACAGCTCCGCGCGCAGAGCGTGTCGGTCACAGTTTCGACCGTGCCCGCCGGAGAACAATTCGTGGTTGACGGCCAGCTCTTCTATCAAACGCAGACCTTCTCCTGGGCGATCGGAAGCGGGCATTCGCTGGTCGTGGCTTCCCCCATCCAGCCATTCAGCACGGCTTCCACGGTGTATACGTTCCAGAACTGGACCTACTTGAATACAACCCAAATCTCGCCTGAGATTTGGGTGACAGCCGCCGCCGGCGTAACGCAATATACGGCAAACTTCACTACCTCCTTCGCACTCACCGTGAACGTCACCAATAATTGCGGAACCGTTTCTTGCGGCGGCACGCCCGGTCAGATTTACTTGAACGGGGCCGTGATGGGGTCCCCTGGACCGACGTGGTATCCCGCTGGCGCCACCGAGGTTTTCACGGCCGTGCCCAATATCGGCTACGCTTTTATCGGATGGACGAACGGCTCTGTCCAGGCGCCCGCAGGAGTTAGCGATACCATCACCGTGACCCAGCCCCTGACGCTGACCGCCAGTTTTACCTTGGCCGAGACGGTTACTTTCGCCACGCAGCCGGAGGGACTCAAACTCGTCGTTGATACCGAACCGGTCACGGCTCCTCTTACCGAGTCTTTGGGCTGGGGAACTGTGCACAACGTGTCGGCGGTCTCAGCGCAACAGGATTTGACGGGTAATTACTGGGTGTTCTCCTTGTGGAGCGATGGCGGAGCCGTCAATCATCCTTACACGGTGCCCAACTCCTCCAACCCGGTCACCCTGACAGCCACTTTCACCCCAGGCGCACTGAACACTTTCCTCACCTCGCCCCCCGGGCTGAGTCTGACGGTGGATGGGCGGAGCAACTGGAACGTGTGGAACTTCGCCTGGGCGGTGGGCTCGACCCATACCTTCTCGGCGCCGGCGACCCAGACCGATGCGCAAGGCCACTTGTGGGCTTTCACCGGTTGGTCCAACGGCGGACCGGCGGCGCAGACGGTGACCGTGGCAACAGCGCAGGGTACGACCTACACGGCGACGTTCCAGCAGTTGGGGCAATTGACGGTGAACAGCAGTCTTCCCAGCTTATCGGTGAGCGTGAATGGAACCACCTGCACGACGCCTTGCACGGTGCAGCCGCCGCTCGGCACGCAAGTGACGATCAGCGCGCCGGCGAGCGTGCCAGTGGGCATAGGTTCGCGGCAGCAACTGCTGGGATGGTCGACCGGAGCTGGGCCCGGCAACCTGACCCTCGCGGCGCCGGCCAACTTGACCACCGTTACCGCCAATTATCGGTTGATGAACCAACTGATGACCGCCACCAGCCCCGCCAACGCCGCTACGTGGAACCTGCAGCCAGGTTCGCCGGACGGATTCTACAATGCCGGCACCGTCGTCAACATCAGCCTCAGCCCATTGCCGGGCTACCAATTCAGCGACTGGAGCGGCGACCTGAACGGCATCGAGCCGTTCGGCACGGTTGTGATGAGCCAGCCGCGCTCGGTGACGGCCCTGTTCGCAACCGTTCCCTACCTGCCGGCTGGCGCGGTGACCAACGCCGCCGGCCCCACTCCCTCTAGTGCCGTGGCTCCCGGTTCGGCGATTTCGATTTTCGGTGTAAACCTGGCCGAAAGCGTGCAAGACAACGTAGCCAGCACCATGCCGCAGACCTTAGCTGGGGTGACAGTCTCGATCGGCGGCCAACTGCTGCCGCTGTACTATGTGTCGCCGAGTCAAATCAACGCCCAACTGCCGGCGGACACGCCGTTGGGCCCGTCGAGCCTGGTGGTGACCACACCGGAACAGGCCAAGGTCACGGCCAATTTCACCGTCGCGCAGGACGCGCCGGGGTTGTTCGCCCTCGCCTCGAAAAACAAAGCGTACGCGCTTGCGTTTCACCAGGACGGCACACTGGTGACCGAAGCTTCTCCGGCGCAAGCTGGCGAGACGCTCACGGTGTACGGCACCGGCTTCGGCCCAACCACGCCGGCGCGGCCCGAGGGCCTGCCAGTGCCGGCATCGCCGGCGTTCGCGGTGACCGACCCAGCCAGCGTTCAAGTAGGCACAGCCAGTTTCCCGGCACAGAGCGCCTACGCCTTGCCCGGGGCCGTGGGCATCGACGTCGTCGAATTCGCGCTGACGACCGGTGCGCCCTCCGGCGGCGACTTCCAGCTCACGGTGACCATCAATAAAGTGGTGAGCAACACCGTCCTGTTGCCAATCCAGTAGGGACCGGGCATGCCGGGCCCAAGCCGAGACTCATCCCGGCTTTCCTGGCCACGATTCGAACCAGGGCACGGCCGAAACGCACGACCGGGCAAGTACGCGCGCTGGTGGAGCGTTCAGCCGCAGGCAGCCATAAGCTGCCGGGCGCGGGCGCCGGCCGTGCGGAACTCGTGGCTGACGATGCAGACGACGATCCAGCCGGGCGCGCGCCACGCGGGTTTCGCTTTCATGGTCCACTGCAGCGGAGTGACGCCGTCGAGCGCAACCGGCCAGGCAACCGCAAGATCCAACTCGGCAACCTGGGCAGGCAGTTCTTTGGGCATACGAAGGCGCAAGGCACGACTGCTGATTTCGATGGTCTCTCCAGCGCCCGTTTGCACCAGACGATCACCCAAATACGCGCGGTATTGAAACACGAGCTTGATCGGATACCACCTGCCCACGGAAATGTTCGGGGACACCAGGGGACGAACACTCTGGCCGCCGATGACGGGTCGATCGCTTTTGTCGCTTGGGTTCATGGTGGATAGTGAGAACAGGCCGCAGATCGTTTCAAGAGACACGCGTCTGTCGCGCCGGTTGGGGGTCCGGTGTAATTGTCTACTATACTGGTCAGGATACCGAAGGGCCCAGGTTGGATTTTCATATTTTTGACGCCGCTTACGTGGACCGGTTGACGCAAGGCGATCCGGGCACCGAGCTGCATTTCAGCAGTTACTTCGAGCGCTTGCTCACCTCCAAGCTGAGAGTGCGCAGAATTGCTCCGCAGATGGCCGAGGACGTGCGCCAGGAGACGTTTCTGCGCGTGCTGCGGACGCTGCGGCAGGGGCAAGGCGTGACCCAGCCGGAGGCGTTCGGCGCGTTCGTCAGCGCGGTATGCAATAACGTGCTGCTGGAGACGCTCACCAAAGAGTCGAAGCATCCGGCGATTCCGGAAAATGCGCCCGAACCGGCCGATGAGCGGGTGGACCTGGACGCTTCGCTGATTACCGAACAGCGCAAGCGCGTGGTGGCGCGGATTCTGGATTCGCTCCCCGCCAAGGACCGCGAGGTCTTGCGCCTGGTGTTTCTCGAGGAAGCCGATCGCCAGGAAGTTTCCAGGCGCCTGGGCGTGAGCGCCGAGTATCTGCGGGTTTTGCTCCACCGCGCCAAGAGCCGCTTCGAAGAAGAGTTCACGCGTACGCGCGGGGAGTTCCTCCGCACGCTCGTTTTTTTTGCCTCCGCGGCGGGTTGAACCCTCCGCCGATGCGGCGCGCCGGACCCCCTGTGGTAACCTGGAAATTTCTTACGATGGCGCAGAATAGATCTCTCCCACGCATATGCATCGCGCTGGGCCTGCCGGACGTCCCGAGCTTGCTCACCCACGCTCGCCGCGAGGCTGAGTCGGGCGAGACGTTCCTGGAGTTCCGCCTCGATTTCCTCGACCAGCCGATGCAAGGCGCCACCGCCATCCGCGGCTTTCTCGACAAGTTCCCGGACACCCTGATCCTGGCCACCTGCCGGCGCCACCAGAACCACGGAAAATTCAACGGCAGCATCGAGGACGAGATGAGCGTGCTCGACGAGGCCGTCCGTTGCGGGGCGCAGGCGGTGGATGTCGAAATCGAAAGCGCCGAGGCCTCCCAGGAACGCCTGCATCAGTTCCGCGGCCGCGCGCAGGTCATCGTGTCGTACCACAACTTCGAAGCCACGCCGGCGCTCGATCTCGTGGTGGCGCGCATGATGCGGGTGACCGCCGACGGATACAAGATCGTCACCACCGCGCGCAAGCCCTCGGACAACATGCGCGTGCTGGCGGCGGCGCGCGCGCTTCCCAAACACAAACTCGTGGTGCTGGCCATGGGCGAGTTGGGCTTTCCCACCCGCGTCCTGTCGCCGGTTTTTGGCGGCGCCTTCACCTATGCCGCGCCGCTGGTGGCCGAAGGCACCGCGGCGGGGCAGGTGAGCGGGTATCATTTGCGCCATCTTTACCACGTCGAAAAGCTGGCCAAGGCGACCAAAGTCTATGGCGTTATCGCCGATCCGGTGCGCCATTCCATCTCGCCCTCGGTGCTGAACCGCGCGTTTCAGTCGCGGCGCACCGACGCCGTGTACCTTCCGTTCCTGGTCACTCCCGCGCACCTGCGCGATTTCTTTTCCATGGCGGAACGTCTGCCCCTGGCCGGCTTCAGCGTCACCATTCCCCACAAACAGAAAGTCATTCGCTACCTGGACGCCGTCGATCCGCTGGCCAGGCGGATTGGCGCGGTCAACACGGTCTGGCGCAAGGCCGGCCGCTGGCGCGGCGCCAACACCGACGTATTGGGCATCACCACCCCGCTGGCGCGTCTGCTGCGGCTGCCAAAATCCTCGGTGCTGATTGTGGGCAACGGCGGCGCTGCACGCGGAGCCGCCTTCGCGCTCTCCGATGCCGGCGCCAAAATCACTCTTACCGGCCGCAACCCGGACCGCGTGCGCGCGCTGGCCAAGGTCTGCGCCGCCGAGGCGCTGGCCAAGGAACAGCTCGAAGGGCGCCATTTCGACGCCGTGGTACACGCCACGCCGCTCGGCATGTTCCCGCACGTGGACGACTGTTTCTTCAATGGCTCGATTCCGGCGGACGTCGTGTTCGACATGGTCTACAACCCGCTGGAGACGGTCCTGCTCCGGCGCGCCAGAGAGCAGCGTAAGACTGCTATTCCCGGTCTCGACATGTTCATTGAACAGGCCGTGGGCCAATTTGAGATCTGGACCGGAGAGGCCGCGCCGCGGTCGGTCATGCAAAAAGCGGCCATGGAGGCGCTGGAGCACCACGCCAGCGGAGCACTGGGAAAATGAGACTCACACGGCGGCAACTGGCGGCCGTGCTGGCGCCGGCAGTGGCACTCGCCGGGACTGCGGCCCAGCCTTCGGCAGCGGCGGATGAAGAACTGCGGGCGGCGCGCGATCAGGTCAAGACTAACGGCGAAACTCTGGCCGGCCAAGCGGTGCCCATGGCAACCGAGCCCGCCTTTCAGTTCAAGGCTTAAACCATGGCCGCGCCCGGCAACGACGTTTTCTTCGCAACCGCAGCCGAGCTGAACGCCCGCCTCGTCAAGAAGGAGTTCTCGGCCGAGGAGTTGGCGCGCGCTTTCGCCGAACGCCTGGAGCAGCTCGGTCCGCGTTACAACGCGCTGGCCCTGTCGCTCAAACCGCAGGCGCTGCGCCAGGCCCACGCGGTGGATAAGGATCTCAAAAGTGGCCGCCTGCGCGGCCCGCTGCAAGGCGTCCCCTATGCGGTGAAGGACCTGCTGAGCTACGCCGGCCTGCCCACCACCTGGGGCGCCAGGCCCTATGCCGCGCAGGTGTTCGATTTCAACGCGACGGTGATCGAGAAGCTGAATGGAGTGGGCGCCGTGATCGCCGGCAAGCTCTCCATGGTGGAACTCGCCGGCGGCGGCGGCTACCGGTTCGCGTCCGCTTCGCTCTTCGGACCGGGACTCAATCCATGGGACCGCACGCGCTGGTCGGGCGGTTCTTCGAGCGGCCCTGCGGCGGCAGTCGCGGCCGGCCTGGTGCCCTTCGCCATCGGCTCGGAAACTTCCGGCTCCATCGTCACGCCGGCCGCGTTCTGCGGTGTGACCGCGCTGCGCCCCACTTACGGGCTGGTCAGCCGGCACGGCGCCATGGCGCTTTCCTGGACGCTCGACAAGCTGGGCCCGTTCGCCCGTTCGGCCGAGGATTGCGGCCTGATCCTGCACGCGATCGCCGGCAAGGATGGTCAGGATCCTGGCTCGGCGGGTAAGAGCTTCTATTACACGCCGCAGTACGCGCGACCGCTCACTGAATTGCGGATCGGCTTTGCCGCCGCCGATTTCGCCGACCGCCCCGACGCGGCCGCGCGCCCGGCCTTCGCCGCCGCTCTCGACACCCTGAAGGCGTGCGGCGTCCAATTGGTGGAAGCCACTCTCCCGGCGTATCCCTATGGGTTGGTGCTGTCAACCATTCTCGGCGCCGAGCAGGCTTCCATCTTCGAGCCGCTGATCTCCAGGGGCCAGGTCGACGAGCTGGCCGACCCGTCGCAGATTGCCGGTTTGAAGGCCAGCCTGGAAATCCCCGCCAAAGACTATTTGAAAGCGATGCGCATCCGCCGCCTGCTGCAAAATGCGATTCAGTTGATGTGGGGCGATCTGGATGCCGTCGTCGCCCCCGCCCGCACCGGCATCGCGCCCAAGGTCGATCAGCCGCTTTCCCCGCCGCCCAGCGCAGCCTCTTCCGCCAACCGCGAGCCGGAGCCGCACGCCGCACCCGCCGGCTTCGGCGCCATCATCCCCGCCAGCAACCTGGCCGGCCTCCCCGCGCAGGTCTTACCCTGTGGCTTCGCTGATGACATGCCCGTCGCCATCCAGTTAGTAGGTCCCCCTTGGTCCGAGAACACTCTCCTAGCTATCGGCAAGGAGTTTCAGACAAGGACGGATTGGCATAAGAGGAAGCCGGAGGGGGTGTGAGGTTCGAGGATGCTGCGGGCGGGGATCGCGAACTCCAGGAAGCTTGAGGAACACCAACGACCGCCAGGGATGGAACTAACCGTCGTCCCTTCCGAAGGGCAACGGAGAACTGCGCGAGATCTCCAGGTAGGCATGAAACGGTCTCGCGATTCGGTATCGAGCCGCTGCCGGGTTGGGCGTCTCCAAGGGCAGAAACCGGGAGGGCAGAAACCGGGACAGGGCAGAAACCGGGACAGCCTGAACTGCGTGGTTTTTCTGAGACTCCTTGACCAGCCGGCGCACTTCTGGAGCGTATGCCACGCCGCAGCCGCTGTATAGTGCCCGGCCTGCCCAGCCACGTTACGCAGCGGGGAGTCAACCGGTGCGAGACCTTCTCCTCGGACATAGGACCGCTCGGCGCACCTGCGCCTCTTGCGCGAGAACCTGCCGGACACTCACACCCGCCTGCTGGGCTGGTGCGTGATGACCAATCATGTGCACCTGGTCGCGGTCCCGGAGCGCGTGGACTCCTTGGCGGCCCTGTTGCGGCGCGTCCACGGGCGATACGCGCAGTACTTCAACACGCACTCGGGGCGACCGGCCACCTGTGGCAGAATCGTTTCTTCGCCTGCGTGCTGGGAGCGTTGCGCTGAGCACACTGTATAGAATGGACTATAGGACGGGCTGCCATGATAATCTCCGGACAAAAAAGCACCACCCGCCGCCAATTCGTATCTCGATCCGCGCTTTTGACCGGCGGCATCTCCCTCGGCCTGAATTCCGCTGCCAGCAACCTGGCCGCCGAAACGGAAACCGCATTCTCCGCATACCAGCAGCGCCGGCGCGCCGATCTCTGGGGCCTCCTTGGCGATCTGCCCTGGCAGCATGAACCCGCGCCGCCCAAACTGGTGCGCGCGGAAGAACACGACCGTTACACTCTCGAACGGCTTGTCCTCGACCTGAATGGGATCGAACCGGTTCCCGCTCTCCTGTTGATTCCCAAGGGGCCACAGCGCCCCGCGCCCGGCCTTCTCTTCATTCACTGGCACGCAGGCATGTACGGTCTGGGCAAGGAACAACTGGTCGAAGGAACCAGCGTTCAACCCGCCTATGCTCCCGTCCTCGCTGAAATGGGAATAGTCACGCTGGCCATCGACAGTTGGTGTTTTGGTGAGCGCCAGCACGACACCAACGGCCACCGCGGAGAGGAAGACGCCTTCAAGCTCATGCTCTGGCGCGGCCAGGTGCTATGGGGCATGATGATGTTCGACGAATTCCGGGCCCTCTCTTACCTCGCAACCCGCCCGGAAGTGGATCCGCAAAGGCTGGGCGTGACCGGTATGTCGATGGGATCCACCAAGACATGGTGGCTCGCCGCGCTCGATCCCCGTGTCCGATTGGCCATCGACCTTTGTTGCCTCACCGATTTCGATTCGCTCATCGCCGCGCACGGCCTCAGCGGTCACAGCATTTTCTATTACGTTCCGTCGTTGCTGAAGGAATTCGACACCACCGCGATCAACGAGTTGATCGTCCCGCGGCCGCATCTCAGCGTCAACGGTCGCAAGGATCCCCTCACGCCGCCCGCCGGGGTCGAGAAGATTCGCGAAAATCTATTGCCGCTTTACCGGCAACACGGCCGCCAGGAGGATTGCCGCATCGAGCTCTTCGATTGCGCCCACGAGGAAACCCCCGAAATGCGCAGCCTGGTCATCGACTGGGTGCGGAGATATCTGGCCATAGGCTAATCCGATCTTCCCCTTGAGGACACCGATGTTCCGGCAAAAAGAGAAAAAGGGGCAGTCGCGTCATGAAGTAAACCCTCACCCGCAAAGATGAAAATGGCCGCGTCCGCCCCGATGTGGAATCAATAACTTGCACGGCCATTTTCGAGAGAGACGCATTTCCTTTGCGAGAGCCGGGGCAGCCGGCTGACCCGCTGCGAACCTGACCCAGCCACCAACCCGCAAGGGACTGACGATCTGCACACCCGCGAAGTCTCTTTCGTTGCCGGTGACAACGACGCAACCATTCGCCTCAGAGGTCGCGGCAATGACCATGTCGAACGGGTTGCGTGGCCGTCCGGTCGCGTCCCATCGCCCATCGGCCGCACCCAGACCGGGCCGGCCTTCTCGTCGAACGGGAGAACTCGCGCCGGCCGGCTGAACTGTGAGAAATGCGCATCAATCCGTGTCGCCGATCAGGGTGATCGAACCGATGCCTCCCTGCACATCGACGCGCACTTTGACTTTTTCCGTGGCGTAGGCGTCGTTCTCCCAGTGGCCACTTTCTTTTTTGAGTCCGCGGGTTTTGATCTCGCCGATGCCGCCGTTGGCACTGGCGTAAACACCGGCGCCCGCGGGCAGCCGCACCACCGCCTCGCCGATGCCGCCCTGTATATGCACGTCGTAGTCGTGTTGCGGCCGCCCGCGCAGGTCCAGGTTGAGACTGCCTACGCCCATCTGGATGTTGACGGACCGCAGGTTGAGCGAGCCAAGGTCGAGTTGCGCTTCGCCGGCGCCGCAATTCACTCCGAAGTCGAGTGCCGTCTCCCGGTTGAACCGGAGGTCCCACTCGTACTTGGCTTGGCCCGGGTTGAAGTTGACGTGATCGTTCTTGCCCTGGTCGATGGTCAGCGTGCCCGCCTCGTACTTTACAGTCGGCTTCTTCCAGGGCGGCGCACTGTAGGTGAAGTAGGCCTGCAGCAGTTTCTCCGTACCGCTGCCCACCTGCAGTTTGCCGGCGCCCATGTTGAGGTTGACTTTCACCACCTCGGAGCGGTCCGGATCGAGATGGAACGAATCGTATTGCAGCGGCCCTGTAGGGCTGGTGTTGATGACGCAGCCGGCCAGGCACAGTATGGTCCCAAGCGGGAGCAGGCGTTTCGCGGTCATGGGGTCTCCTCGCACCGGCCGGGTGAGACGCCCCGGTTCGGCTGTGCAACCAAGCACCTACGCATACGGTACGTTTGCCAACCGCCGCATGTTCCTTGGCCTGCTCCGGCCGCCGCTGCCGCCTGCATGCCAAGACCTGCACGCCGTCGAACGGGAACGTTCACTCTGGCCGCAGGGGCCGGGCGCGCCGGGCCCGGCATTTTCTGAAACCTCGAGCACAGCCCGTTCCAGCCCCCATTGGGCCAGTCGTAAGGGTACAATAGTTCAAGAAATAATCCGGCAAATGGCGCCGTCCCCTGGGGCCGCCTTTTGCCCGGAAGTCCTTGTATGACAAGTGATTCTGGCCATCCGCCGAAATCGAAAAAAACTGTTGCAAATGGATGCGCAGTTGAGTATTCTGGTTATGGATGGACTAGTACCCCGCACAACGTGACAGGATTGGGATTTGAATGATCGTTAGCATCATTATTGCCGCGTTCTCGTTCGCACTACTCCTCTACTGGTTTCGCTATAGTTGTATCCTCATGCTGCGGAACTCCAGCGTAGAGACCCGGACAACGGTCGCTGTGGATTCCCAATTCAGTTGCCGGCAGGTCAGGGAGCTGTTGCGCAGCGATGTGCAATTGGACTCGCTCGAGCGTGCGCTGGAGCGCGACTACCGCTTGGCGACGTACCTGATTGAACACGCCGCTGGGTTGGACTTGAACTCGGTCGAAGACCGGCTTCTGGTCCTCGACTATCGCGTCATGCAGTGGTATTACCGCGTCACCAGAAGCGCCTCGCCGGGCCGTGCGCGTCGCGCGCTTGCCGAGATGGCGGACGTGGTCGGAGTCCTCGCGGGCCGCCTGGACGAACGGGCGAGCTTGCAATCCGAGGCCTGATTTCCCGGCCGGTTCACGCACTATCCCTGCAAACAACCTGCTCTGGGGGAGTCCTTGAAGTGGAGCCTCCGCACCAGGCCTGCATCCGCTATCGGTTTTGTGCCGTCCAGTCGCGCCGGCCGTCTGCGAGTAGAATGGTCGTTCTATGCGGGTGGGAATAATCGGCACGGGCGCAATCTCGCGGATGCACGCGCGGGTTTACCGGATTATCGGCTACGAGTTGACGGTCTGCACCGACATCGACGAAGCCTCCGGGCGCCGGTTCGCGAAGGAACACGGCGCTGAATTCGTGCAAAGTTACGAGGAAGTGTGCCGCCACGCACGAGTGGATTACGTGGACGTTTGCACCTTCCCGGACTTCCGTCTCGCGCCCGTCGAGATCTGTGCCCTCGCCGGCAAGCACGTGCAGGTGCAGAAACCAATTGCAACCAATCTCGAAACCGCGCGACGCATGATCGAAACCGCGCACGCCGCCGGCATACTGCTGGGCGTCGTCAGCCAGCACCGCTTCGACGATGCCAGTCTTTTCGTGTCCCAAGCCCTCGCCGCCGGCCGGTTGGGCAAGCTGCTCGAATTGGACGGCTACACCAAGTGGTACCGCCCGCCCGCGTATTATGCGCGGCCGATTAAAGGAAGTTGGCGGACTGAAGGCGGTGGTGCGCTGATTAACCAAGCCATCCACCAGGTCGACATCCTCCGCTGGCTGGCCGGGCCGGTCAAGCAGTTGTTCGCGGTCTGGCAACTGGGCGCCGTGCACAGAATCGAATCCGAAGATGTGGTGAACGCGGTGGTCGAGTACGCGAGCGGCGCCACCGGCGTGATTCAGGCGGCGACGGCCTTCCGGCCGGGCTACCCCGAGCGCATTGAGATCCACGGCAGCCGCGGCACCGCTGTGATCACCGGCGACAAGCTCACCACCTGGGATGTGGAGGACGACTCCGGCGAACCCGCGCCTGTCGCCGGGCCGGTGGCCTCCGGCGCCTCCGACCCGATGGCGATTTCGCTCGAACCCTTCGAGCGCCAGTTCCTGGATTTCGGAGACGCCATCCGACAGGGCCGCCAACCGCGCGTAGCCGGCGAAGAAGGCTACCAGGCGCTCGAAGTGGTCGACGCTGTTTACCGTTCCTGCCGCACCGCCCAGAAGGTGGTGCTGTAAGCGGGAATGCCAGGTCCTTCTGCGACGTTGGGCGGCGCGTGGAAGACCACGTGTACCAGCCTTAGTTAGCGCGGCTGGGGCTTCGGCCGCGCGTCAGTGCGAGGCCTCGATGCGCGGCTGGCTGTTGCGCAACTCCATCGATTCGCTGGCGTCGAAGACAAAACGTACGGCCAGCAAATCGCGCACCGCATATGCCGCTTTGCCGACGCCCTCGGGGCTGTGATGCGGGCTCCGGGTGAAAATGTGATACAGTTCGTGCGCCAGCACTCTACCCACCGCGCGGCCGAAAACCAGCTCCCGATCGGCGGCGGGCACGCCCAGCAAGTCCACCTGGAGGAAGGAACGGATGCGGTCGCAATCGACCGCGCCGAACGGCAAGATGACGCCGTCGCTTTCGTGAGTCCAGCCCAGTGCGCCCGGCTGCACCCGGTGCGAGCTGAGGCCGCTCACATCGCACCTGCCCTGGAAGCGGATCACCGCCAGTTGGACCGAAACTTCGCTGCCGGTCACTCCGGCCAGCGAGCGCCACTCCATGCCGATTCCCAGGCGGCCCATGATGGCTTCCGTTTCGCCGCGAATTGCGCTCATCACCGCTGCCGGCGGCGGCTGCTGAAACTCGGTGTAAAGGGTCGCCGGCGAGACCGGTGCCATCGGTTGCGCCCACAATGCCGCAGCGCCTGCCAGAGGCGCGGACAGGAACCAGACCTGCCGGAGCAGCTTCGTGGCTCTCCACGCGAACAAAGCGCGACCTTTCCTTCCCTCGGGCTCACCCGCTACCGGGCGGGCCGGCCTGTGGCTTCGGACAAGCCGGAAACCAATTCCCGATGCTCTCTCAGCATCTTTCTGGCTGTGTGGCAAGCGAAGCAGATCGGGTTGGCCGCCAACAGCGTTTCCTGTAACTTCTCCGCCGGGATCTCGTTCCATTCCACCGACACTCCGTCGGCGCGGAGCACGGCGGGTTTGGCGCCGGCCAGCGGAATCTCACCGATCGGCTGTTCGCAGGAACAGCACACTCTGCCTGAGTACCAGGCCAAGAGGATGTTGCGAACTAGGCAGCCTTCCGGCGAAGCTTCGATCTGGCTCAAACACGCCTGGCCGCAGCCGGCCTTCTCGGGCCACCGGGAACAGGACTCCAGGCGCAATTGTGGCGGCTTTCCCAGCGCTGTGGCCATCACATGACGCGAATCCACCGTTACCCCGGCGGGACGCTGATTCTCCGGGCAGGTCACTACCCGGCGGCCTCTGTACTTCCACCAGGCGCCGAGCAGGCGCCACGCCACGATGCCGCACAGCACCGCGACGATTGCCATCACCAGGAACACCACAGCCATATTAAGCCCCTTTTTTAACTGAATTGCAACATGACAACCGTTCGTATCCAGTCGGGACACAAAAGTAAACTCATTGAGAAGAAACGGGCGCGGCTGCGGTCACGGCACTTAGCCCGCACGGGAAAGAGCATCTGGCCCCAACCGGCTGCGTGCTTTCACCCGATGTGGAAGGCGCGGAAGCCTCCGGCGGGGCATCGACCGGGCCCGCCGCTCCATTCCGCCATTACCGGTCAGCAGCGCCCGCACTCTTGAGAAGTTGTACTATCTCCTGGCGGCCAAGCTTCGACGCCATCATCAACGCTGTAAGACCACGGTCCGGTTTGGCGCCCACATCGGCTTCGGCGTTAAGCAGCGCCCCGCACCACCTCTTGGCGACCATTTTCTTATGCGAACATCAGCGCCGTGTTGCCAGCCTCCCCCTTGGCATTCACTTCGGCGTTTGTCAGCAGCAGCGCCCGTACGACCTCTTGGTAGCCGCCTATCGACGCAAACATCGATTCCCGAAGACAGCAAATATGAAAATCGTGGCGCGAGAGGTCGACTTGCGACTGGTGAGCGCCCCCTGCCTATCCCCGTCTCTTCCGATAACTCCGCGCCAGCTCCATGTAGACGCCTAAGTCGCGGTCTAGGTCGGACTGGGTACCGTCAAAATAGAAATTGCGGATCGGGATGCCGCCCAGGTCGCGGCTCAAACGGGGATAGATGGCTTCGCTGACGATGCCGTTCATGCAGGTGAAGGGGCTGATGTCGATGATGCCGGCCGCGCCTTTCTTCGCCAGGTACACGGACTTGCCGACGTTGAGCACCATTTCGCCGAAAGCGCCTTCGCGCGGCAGGTAGGGGCGGGCGCATTCGAGAATCTCGTAGACATCGGGCTCTTCGCGGCCGGCGAAATCCTCGTGGAAGACCGCCACCAGGCGGTGTTAGTCGTGCTTCTGCACGCGCTGGCGGGCCCACGCGCCGAGCGCTTCCAGGCTCCAGATGCGATTCTCGAGCTTGAGCTTGCGGAACACCTCGGAATTGGTGTACCAGACCCACTCGACGATATCGGAGAGCCACGCTTCGGCGCCGTACTGTTCGAGCGAGCCGATCAGGTTCTCGTTGGAAAACGTGTTGAGGCGGCAGAAGATCTCGCCGACGATGCCGATGAGCGGCTGTTCGCGGTCGCGGCGCGTGTCGAGCTTGCGGAAGCGGTCGCGCGCCCGCAGCATCGATTGCTCCAACGCGGCCAATTGCTCGCCCGGCTCGACCGTGGTGGTTTCGATGGTGCGGCACAGGTCGGCGAGGCTCTCCTCGTAAGCGCCTTCGGCGTCGCCGCGCACCTGCTCATAGGGCCGGCGCATCAACAGCAGCTTTTCCAGCAGGTCGGCGCAGAGCAGCGCGCGCCAGCCGCTACGCACGAACGGCTTGGCCAGGCTGCCCAGCCCTTCGTACGAATTCCCGCTGCTGGGAGAGAGAATCTGCACCGCCTGGTAGCCGTTCGCGTCCAGCACGTGGCGCAGGTAGGGCGCATACTGGCCGAAGCGGCAGGGGCCTTCGGCGGTGGGCATGAAGAAGGCGATGCGCGCGGGGTCCACCGCCGAATCTTCCAGCAGCTTCATGAAATCGCCGACGGTGACTTTGGCGGGGTAGCATTCATCGCCGGAGGTGAAGCGTGCGCCGAGCTCGCGTGTGCGGTGGTCCGAAGGCGGCGTGGGTTCGGCGTCCAGCCCGATGGCGCGGAAGGCGGCGGCAAAGGCGCGTGCGCTGCCGGTGGCCATGGGCGGAATGTAGATGCGCTTGCCGCTTACTGAATCGCCGGCCGGGCCGCTTTGACTGCCGGCGGCGCGGGCATCGTCGAGGACTGGTAGCATCGCAGAATTCCTTTGCTGTCGAGGTAGGCTTCGCAGCGCGTCATGTAGCCCGCATCGTTGCCGTGGCCGTCGAACTGGAGAATCAGCAGCGGCGCGCCGGCGGCCTGGCGGGCGAAGTGCTTGATGTAGGAATCGGGCCCGCATTTGAAATTAGTGATGTAGACCATGTGCAGATTGGGGCGCGCGGCGGCCTGGCGCGCAGCTTCCAGTATCTTGCGGCCGGAAATCCAGAACATGTTCGAGCCCAGGCCGGCCATCGATTCGCGGCCGGTGACCAGGAAATCGAGCGGAATCACGTTGGCGCCGTAGCGGTGGCGCAGCTTGCGTGGGATGTCGCAGTTCACGCCGCGGTCATAGATGTTATAGCCGCGTCCGGCCAGCACCAGGCCTGGTTCGCCGGTTTCATCCAGCGTCGAGATGGCGCGGCGGCCGGCTTCGATCAGCTTGTCCTGAAAGCCGCGCTGCTCGGCGAAGGCGGCGTCCACCGCGCAGTCGCTCGCCCGGCGCTTGATGCCGATGCGGCCCATGGTTTCCGCGAGCGCCTTCTTGATCTGCGCTGGCCCAAGCTGAAAGTGCAGCGTGGGAATCAGGAAGCGGCTCGCCTGCGGCTCGAGCGCCGGAACGGCGCGCAGTACCCACGGCAGCGTCTGGCTCCAAGGGCAGTAGTGCGCGGCGCCGGAGTTGTCGCCGGAATCGGCGTCCACCAGGTTAGGCAGCAGAATGTAGTCGACGCCCTGGTTGATCAGCGCCTGCACGTGGCCATGCGCCACCTGCACCGGGTAACAGGGCTGCGCCACCGCCATTTCGATGCCAGCGGCGGAAATGCGCGGGTCGGTCACCGGCGAGAGCACGGTGGGGATGCCCAGCTCGGCAAAATAGCGGCGCCAGAACGGCAGGTTGTCGAGCATCGCCATCGCCCGCGGCAGACCCACCCGGAATTTGCCCTCGGCCGCGTTGGGAAGCGCATCCAGCAGTTGGTCGCGGTAGGCGAACAGGTCTTCGATCACCGGCTTGCGGCCGGTCGGCGAAGGCTTGCGGAACTTGTCGGAGCACTTGTCGCCCCAGTAGCTCTTCTGGCCTTCGATCACGAATTCCTTCATGTCGCACAGGTTTGAGCAGGCCTTGCAAACGAAGTCGCGGCTCGAAAGCTCCAGCTTCCGCAAATCGTAGCCGCGGAAGCGGGTCTTGCCTCCGGTGGCCTGGTGCCATTGGCGCGCAATCAGCGCCATGCCGATGGCTCCCATCACGCCGTTGTACGGCGGCACGGTGATCTTCTTCTCGAGCACGCTGGCGAAGGCCGCGGTGACGGCGTCGTTGTACGCCGTGCCGCCCTGGAAGTAAATCACCTTCCCGATCTTGCGCCCGCGCACCACGCGGTTCAGATAGTTGAGCGCGATAGAATAGGCCAGGCCGGCCACCAGGTTGGGCACGGTTTCGCCCTTGTGCAGCCAGCCGGTGACGTCGCGCTCCATGAAGACCGTGCAGCGTTCGCCCAGGCGTGTGGGGCTGGCGGAGTTGAGCGCCAGGTTGGCGAACTCGCCCTTGATGTTGACACCCAGCTTCTCGGCTTGCTCCTCCAGAAACGAACCGGTGCCCGCCGCGCAGGCCTCGTTCATGGCAAAATCCACCACCACGCCGTGTTCGATCGAGATGAATTTGGAATCCTGGCCGCCGATTTCGAAAATGGTATCCACCGGCTCGCCGCCCAACGTGCTCGATATGTGGATGGCGCCGGTTTTGTGCGCAGTGATCTCGTCATTGACGGAGTCGGCGCCGACCAATTCGGCAATCAGCTCGCGCCCCGAGCCGGTGGTACCCACGCCGCGAATTTCCAGCCGGTCGCCCCACAGCCGTTCGACCTCGCTCAGGCCCTGCTGCACGGCCTCGATGGGACGGCCGGCGGTTCGCAGATAAACGTCGTGGATCACCGTGCCAGATTCGCCGATCGCCACCACGTTGGTGGAAACCGAGCCGATATCCAGGCCCAGATACGCCGGGATCGGCCGGCCGTCGGGCGGGGGAGTGTACACGCCCACGCGGTCGCGCAACTGGATCACATTTTCGGTCGCGAGCGGCTTCGAATCCTGCACCGGAACTTCGGAATCGTGCTGGGCCAGGCGGTGTATTTCCAGAATCGAGCGCTTGCGCGTCTCTTCGGCTTCGAGAATCGCCGTGCCAATCGCGCCGCACCAGGCGTACTGTTCGGGGATGAGGAGCTCCTCCGGGCGCAAGTTGAAGGCTTCCTTGAGCGCCCCGGTCACACCGGCGTTTTGCGAAACCGCGCCGATCAGCGCCACCGGCGCTTCCACCTTCCTGCCTTTGACGATGGAACTTTTGAAATTGCGCGCCACCGCGTCGCACAGTCCGCGCAGAATCTCGGCCGGCTGGTAACCCTTCTGCTGAGCGTGGATCATGTCGCTCTTGGCGAACACCGAGCAGCGGCCGGCGATCCGGGCGGCGGAGCAGGCGCCGCACACCAGGTCACCCATTTCTTCCACCGAGTACTGCATGCGCAGCGCCTGCTGGTCGAGGAAGGAACCTGTGCCGGCGGCACATTCTCCGGAGCGATCATAATCCTGAATGCCGGTCGCATCCAGGCGGATGTACTTCGAGCTTTCGCCGCCGATTTCAAACACCGTGCGAATCTGCGGATAAAAGGCCGCCATCATGCGCGCGATGGCCTTGAATTCGTTTTCGAAGAACAGGCCCAGCACCTTGGCGATGGTGCGGCTGCCCGAACCGGTGACGCGGATGCCTTCCACCCGCACCTCGGGAACCGTTTCGTAAAACTCGTCCAGCAGGTCGTAGGTGGATTGGATGGGGCTGCCCGAGATGCGGCGGTAATCGGACAGCACCAGCGGGCGCCCATCGAACTCCGTCAGGCGGAACTCCGGGCGGGCGGCGCAGAGGCTTTCCAGGATTCCCCGGTCGGCGGTTTTACCCAGCGCAGCGAGCTTGAGGCTGATGGCCCCAATGTCCAGCCCGAGATTGATACCCATTCCATACAGTGTGGTGCGGAACTCGGCAAGTTTCAATCAATCGGGCCTGAATTGCTGAAATCAGGGGCTGAACGGGCTTGGGCGGAGGGCAGAGGGGATAGCCTGGATGTAGGATTTTACGGCACGCGGGTCAGGTCGGCCGGGGGGCCGATGCTACACCACACGGGCAGCGACGCTTCGAAGACGGATGTTTCAACTCGCTTGCTCTGGCGAACAGGACGGCGTATACATGTTCTGTGGCCCTAGATCTGGGAGACTTGGACGATATCGCTCGCAACGGTGACTTCGGGCGCCTGATCGGCGAAGTCGAAGATCAGTTCTTTGACGTGAAAAGCCAACCGTACGGGTTCGACGAGAACGTCGCCAAACGCGAGTTTGCGAAGGATGTGTCCGCATTTGCGAACGCCGGTGGCGGCTATATCTTTGTTGGCTTCAGCACCAAGAAGACGAACGTGCAGTCTGTCGAAGAGGTGGAGGAGGCGCGCCCTATAGACTGCTCACGGTTCGACGGCGACCAGCACCATAAAGTACTCGAGGAGTGGCTTTATCCGCGGCCGAGCGTGGATATCCGTTGGACGCAGTTCGGCACGGATCAGACGAAGGGCATCGGCGTAATTGCTGTGCCGCCGCAGGACGAGCGTTTGGAACCGTTCCTGATTAAGCGTGCTCAGGAGGGCAATAAGAGCACCGAGTTAATGATCGGCTATGCCCAGCGGCGGCCCGGTCGAACTGAGGTCAGGAGAATTGAGGAAATCCATCAGGCGCTCCGAACGGGTCTGAACTTCGAACGCGAGCTGCTAGGTAGATTCGTGGGCGTTGAATCGGGAATTACGCGCCTCGAATCGATGATCGGTCACCTCTTCGGTGCGACGGCGCAGGCTGAAAGCATAGAAAAGCGGAGCGACCTACTGAGAGAGCGCATCGCGCGCCTGCTTGAGGACGCCAGAGGTTGAGATGTTCAGGAACGAGCGGTCTCTGATCCTGGCCGCGACACCGATGGAGAGCGCGGAGTTGCGGACTATATTCTCCGATCAGCCCGACAGTATCAGGCGAAAGATGGAAAACCCACCGGCACTCCGCGGCCCAGGGTGGGATCTTCCAAGTTCGACGCAGGCCGAGTTCGTGAAAGGGGAGCTGATCCGGACCGTTGAACGCGGCAGAATCGTTGCCGACTTATATCGCGATGGAACACTTGTTGTCGGCGCTAAGGTCGACCGGGACTTCCTGGCCTGGTCCGACAAGAACGATCTCAGACTGCACCCGCTTGCGCTCATCGAGGTGACGATTAACTTCACCAGGTTCTACCAGCATGTTCTGGCTGATTTTCGGGCCACCCCCGCGCAGGTCAAGTTCAGGGTCGAGCTCAACAACATGCATCTGGAAGGCCAGAAAGTCCTACTTCGCTCGGGGTCAGTCCAGCGATTCCCGGCTTTGGAGGGGGGTGCGCGGAAAGAAGCACCAAGTGACGCGTGGAGTAAGGAGTTCGTCGTCGAGTCGGGATCCTACAACCCAGATGAGGTCGCATTCCGGATGATTCGCGAGATCTACCTCTGGTTCGGCCACGCCGAAGAAGCGATCCCCTACACGACGGAGATAGAAGGGATGAAGGTTATCGACGCCGCGCAGATCGAGCGTATCCGCTGATCGACAAATGTTCCTCCCTGGGCAGCCAGAGGCCGAGCCAGAGCCCGGCTGAGGCCCGTAGGTGAGGTGCCAAGGGTATCCGCAATGGCAGCCTCCCTGTCAGCTATGCTGGATCTTCAGATTCATGCGGCGGTACGTCATTCTCAGCAACCGCAAGCGGGTCATCATCGCGCTGGTGCATACGGTGGCGTTTCTGCTGTTGGCCGTGTACACGGGGACGCTGCTGGTGCGGCCGTTGCACGCCGGTTCGCCGGCATCGGGTTGGATTATCGCCGGCGTGTACGTCGCCATCACCACGGCGTTGCTGGTGCTGGCCGCTATCAGCGGCAATCCCATCGAGCGGATCTACTTCGGGCTCTGCACCACCAGCGCCGGATTCGGATTGGCGCGGCAGATTCTGGGTGACGCGGGCATCCCCGCCGCTGTCTATGTACGTGTGGCCATGCTCTCCTGCGCGGTAGCGATGGGCGTGGCGATCTTGCGCGAATACCGCGGCGGGACCGCGACCGGCACGCGTTCGCCCGCGGATTAGCAGTGGGGCAGGATGGCATCCTGCTCGGTGGTTGGCAACCGCCGAGCGGGCCGATGCGCAATCGGCCCGCAGCTTGCCAAGCTGCCCCACAAACAGCCGTCGTGCCGGAATATCAGATTTTCGTGTCCGCAAATCAGACACGGATGACCCTTCTACGAACCCTAACTCATTTCCTTGCAATACGGCCCATCCCGTGCATTGATTTGTAACGAAGGGAGAAGGTATCTTGAGCGATCCATCTACTTACTGGCTCACCATCACCAACGTCGGGTTAGGGGTGGTGACACTGATTTGCTGCATCGCAGTGGTCTTCGGGGTGGTGCAGGAACTGGCCGCCAAACGGAAGAAAAAGGCGGCGCTTTCGGCGCTCGATCACGAGGTCTCCGACCTAGCTGCTTCATACAGCGACGGCCATGCATTCCACATCCCGCAGCTCGGGCTGACGATGGCGGATGGCGGCGAGCCGGCCGCGGAAAAAGAACCCGGGAAAGAAAAAGAGCGGTAGCCATCATGACCTGCCCCTTCCTAAGAGAAGCTCAGGTCAAATTCTGCCACGCTTCCAGCGTGCGGAAGCTGATTCCGCTGAGCGTGGCGGCGGCCAGCGCAGTGCGCGCGGAGGAAAAATGTTCCTCGGGCGCCTACCTCACCTGCCGGGTCTTTCAATCGCACGCCATGGAAGGACCGGCGGACGGCCCATGCCCGTGCCTGGGAGAGTCGCTGATGCAATACTGCGCGGCGGCGCCGGTGGCGAAACTGGTGCCGTTCAGCGAGTCGCTGCTTTCGCGGTGCGGCAACGACAGTTACCGTTACTGCGAACTTTACGGTTCGATGGCGCACCCGGTGGCCGCCGGCGACGAAGTGGATGGTATCGCCATGCCGGCGGAGTTGCGTTACGCAGCCAACCACCTGTGGCTGGAAGTGGGCGAGAACGGCCAATGCCACGCCGGTATCGACGCATTTCTGAGCCGCGTGCTCGGCAATGTCGAACGCATTCAGTATGTGTGGCAGCAGGGGCTGCACCGGCCGGCGGCGATCCTGACAGCGGGCGGAGTCGATTGGGAAGTGGTGTTCCCGAACCCGCTGCTGCTGACTGGCTGCAACCTGTACCTGCGCGCCAACCCGGCCCGCCTCAATTCCGAACCGTACACGGCGGGATGGCTGTTCGAGGGGAGCGTGGTCGAAGGCACCACCGGCAACCTGATGCAAGGCGCGGAGGCCAGGGCGTGGATGGAACAGGACGTGCGCCGCATCAATGAATCTGTGCAGCGCGGCTCCGGCATGGCAGCCGATGGAGGACTCTTCGCCGTGGGCGTATTGACCAGCCTGGATCGCGAATCCAGGCCGGCCCTGTTTCACGAGTTTTTCTCGCCGTTCGCGAGCGGGAACAGGACCTCAAATGATCGGCGGTAAAACCGCGTTTGCGTCGGGAGTGCTGCTGGCGCTCGCAGGCGGCTGGCTGGCATTCCCGCGCATCCTGTATGAAACCCGGCCGCAGCCGGTCAATTTCAGCCATAAGGTACACGCTGAAAAGGCCGGCGCCAAGTGCGAGGATTGCCACTCGTTCCGCGATGACGGAACCTATGCCGGCATCCCCACGCTGGATAAGTGCTCGGGTTGTCATACCGCCGCGATGGGCACCACGGCGGAAGAAAAAAGTTTCATCGACCAGTACGTGACGCCCAACCGCGAGCCGCAGTGGCTGAGCTACGCGCAGCAGCCGGAGAATGTCTACTTTTCGCACATCGCGCACGTCAAGCTCGGCCACCTGAAATGCGAGCAGTGCCACGGCAATAAAGGCGGCACTGGAACGCTGCGGCCGTATCAGTGGGACCCGATCAGCGGCTACTCGCGCGATATCTGGGGGCGGACCCTCGCGCCGGTAGCGTTGCGGACCGAAGGCGGAATGAAGATGGACGATTGCGTGGACTGCCACCGCCGGCAGGGTTTGGAATACAGTTGCTTGGGTTGCCACAAATGACCACGACGCGGCGTAATCTTCTCAAATTCGTGGGCGGCGGAGCGGCGGGCGCGCTGCTGACGCCGGCGCCGTGGCGGCTGATCACCGACACCGCGCTATGGAGCGAAAACTGGCCGGGGATTCCGCGGCCCGCGCGTGGCGAGATTCGCGCGCGCTTCACTCACTGCACGCTGTGCCCGGCCGGATGCGCGGTGCGTGCGCGCTGCGTCAACGGGCAGCCGGTATCGCTCGCTGGCGTGAAACCGCACCCCATCAGCCACGGCGCGCTGTGCCCGTGGGGCATCGCAGGGCATCATCTCCCTTATCATCCGGCGCGCGTGCGGCAAGGGCCGGTGAAGGAAGCCCTGGCGGCGGTGGCGCGGGCACTTTCGCAGCGCGGCGCCGGCGAGCGCGTCGCGGTGCTCGATCTACGCCCCGGCCGCACGGTGTCCTGGACCTATCGCCGCGCCATGGCCGCGATGGATGGCGGCCTTTACCTGACGCCGCACCAACCGGCTTATGCGATTGACCTGGCGGCGGCCCAGACCGTGGTGAGCTTCGGCGCTCCGCTGTTCGATGGTTGGGGCACACCGGGTAACGTGTTCGCCGCACGCGCCAATTTCCGGCTGGTGCAGATTGAGCCGGTGGAGACGCGGACCGCGGCGCTGGCGGATGTTTGGCTGCCCATCCGGCCGGGTACCGAAACGGCGATGGCGGCGGCCCTCGCAGGCGAGATCACCATCGCCGAAACCGCGCGCGCGACCGGCGTGGAAGAGGAAGCCATCGGCGCACTGAAGGAAGCCATTGCGGGCGGGCCGGCGGTGGTGCTGGCTGCGGACTCTGCCTCGCCGCTGATGAGCCTGAATGGGAAACTTCACGCGCTGGGTCATACGGTGGTGGCGCGGCGCGAAGCGCCAGTGCCGGAAGCTTGGAAGAAAGCTGCGCCAGCGACGGAAGTGATCGCCGCGCCGGATCGCGCGATCCGCGTGCTGCTGATCGACGAATCGCTGCCCGGCGGGTACGTGCGGTGGCAGGAAATCCAACCGAAACTGGCGGCGAATGCCGTCGTGGTGGTGTTCAGTTCGACCAGCGAGGGTTACGCGCGGCACGCCCAGTACGTGCTGCCGGCGCCGGTGTATCCGGAAGCGGCCGAAGACGTTGGGCTCGCCATCGACACGGTAGCCGCGGTCTTTCGGATTGCCGCGCCGCTGGTGGCGCCGGTGGTACCGGTGGTGAATCCGGGCGAACTGGTGGCGCGGATCGCCGGCCTGCCGCAAGCCGACCCGCTGCGTGAGCGGGCCAACGCCATTTACAAAGCCGGCCGCGGAACGCTGCTTAGCTATGCGGACGGAAAATCGACGCCGGCCAAGGAAGTGACCGCAGACGATTTCTGGAAAACTCTCAACCAGGGCGGATGTTGGATGGACGATTCAGGCAAGAACGCGGCGCCCGGCAAGCTCGAGTTCCGCGCCGCCGGCGAGCCACCGCGCGACGATCTGCCGTTGACCGTGGTAGTGGCGGAGATGAGGCGCGACGGCCTCGAATCGCCGCTGATGTCGAAACTGGAACGCGAGTCGAATCTGCGTTTGTCCGCCAATCGCGTGGCGATTTCGCCCGCCGATGCCCACGCGAACGGTATCGAGAATGGCGGCCGTTGCGTGCTCGAAACGGCATGCGGCCGATTGAACGTGGTGGCCACGATCGATGCGGGCGTTCCGGCAGGGGTGGTGGAAATTTCGCGTGGGCCGCGGATGGCCGATTTGTGCGGCGCGAGCCAGCGCGCCCGGGTGGTGCGGGCATGACGGCGCAAACTCAGAACCGGCGAGTGGCCCGTTACGGCATGTCGATCGATATCGACAAGTGCAATGGCTGCGGCGCCTGCATGGTGGCTTGCGCGGTCGAGAACAATATCCCGCCGGCTCCGGAAGCCGCCAACGACCGCAAGGGCATCACCTGGATTCGCGTTTACAAAGTGGACAACCACCTGGCATATCCGGAACGGCGCACCGCGTTTGTGCCGGTGCTGTGCCAGCAGTGCGGCCACGACACGCCTTGCGTGCACGTCTGCCCACAGCAGGCGGTGGATGTGGACCCGGCCACAGGCATCGTGGGCCAGATGCCGGAGCGCTGCCTGGGCTGCCGTTATTGTATGGTCGCCTGCCCTTATCACGCGCGGTATTTCAACTGGTGGGACCCTGCCTGGCCGGTCGGCATGGAGAAGACGCTCAATCCCGACGTGGCGCCACGCATGCGGGGCGTGGTGGAAAAATGTAATTTCTGCCATGGCCGCTGGCACGCTGCGCAGCAGAAAGCTGCGGCCGCCGGCCGACGCGAAATCGATGCGGCCGATTACGTTCCGGCCTGCGTCGAGGCCTGCCCCACCGGCGCCCTGCGCTTCGGCGATCTCAACGATTCGTCGACCGAGGTCGCGCAAGATGCCCAACGCCCAGAAAGCTTCCGGCTGCTCGAGAAGATCGGCACCGAGCCGAAGATTCATTACCGCTCCCGGCGCGGCTGGGTGCGGGAGATATCGAGCGCTCCCCGGCCCGAAGGGAAGGACGGCCTCCGTGGATAAGGAATTCATCGCGCGCGGTCTGCGGCGTTCTTCCACCGGACGATTCCTGCTTTGGATTCTCCCCTGGGCCGCCCTGCTGCTGTTCGGGCTGTACGCCGCCGGGTTGTGCCTGGTGAAGGGCTTGAACCAGACCAACATGGACAACCGCTTCGCCTTCGGCCTCTGGATCTTTCTGGACCTGACGGTGATCGCTCTCGGCGCGGGCGCGTTCTTCACCGGTTTTCTGCTTTACATTTTGAAGATCGGCGAGCTGCGCGCGGTAATCAACAGCGCCGTGGTGATCGGCCTGGTGTGCTACAGCGGCGCGATCGCCGCACTGTTGGTGGATGTCGGCCAGCCGCTGCGGTCGTGGTTCACCTTCTGGTACCCCAACGTGCACTCCATGCTGACGGAAGTCACCTTCTGTATCAGTTGCTATCTCACAGTGCTGCTGATCGAGTACCTGCCCATCGTGCTGCGCAACCGAAAGCTACACGAGGTGCCGTCGTTTTTGGTATTCGAGCACGAGTTACACAAGCTGATTTACGTGCTGGCCGGTGTGGGCACGTTCCTTTCGTTCTTCCATCAGGGCTCGCTGGGCGGCTTGTATGGCGTGCTGCGCGGCCGTCCGTTCGCGTTCCGCGAAGGACTGGCAGTGTGGCCCTCCACATTCTTCCTGTTTATTCTGTCGGCGGCGGCGGTGGGGCCGAGCTTCATCCTGCTGACTACCTGGCTGGTCGAGAAGCTCTCGCGCAAGCGGCTGGTGAGACCCACGGTGTTCCGGCGGCTGGCGCGCATCTCGGGTCTGCTGCTGGCCGTGTATGTGCTGGCCAAGGCTGTGGACACGCTGGTTTGGATCAACCGCACTTCGCCCGAGACCGGTTTCCAGGCTTGGCAATACTACAGTTGGAAGCCGTTCGGCACGTGGATTCTGTTTGCGGAGATCGTGCTCTTCGGCTTGCTGCCCGCGCTGGTTATGCTGATGCCGCGGCTGCGCGCGCACACCGGCTGGCTGGTGACGGCGGCGGCGATGGCTTGTTGCGGCGTGGCGCTCAACCGTTTCGTGATGACGGTGCAAACGCTGGCGCTGCCCACTCTGTCGTTCGATCCCTTCCTCACTTACTATCCAAGCTGGCAGGAAATCGCGGCCTTCGTGGCGGTGGTGGCGTATGGAGTTTTGGTGTACTCATTTTCGTTCCGCTACTTCAATCTGTTCCCGGAAGAGCGCGAACTGAGACTCGAAGCGGCCGCGCAGGAAGAAGAAGAACTCGCGCTGGCCGGGAGGTATTAGAAGGTGTTGCCGTGGATTTATGGGTTCGACTGGAATGCCGGTCACATCGTCTTCCTGGGCGCTTTCTACGCCGTGCTGGCGGCGCTGGTGGCGACGCTGGCCTCGGCGGCGATTCGCTCAAGGCGTGACCTGCGCGCGGACCGGGCGGAGGCGATCCGCTGGCATGAAGATTTTGAAAGCCTGCCCGCCTGCGACCAGGTGTGCCGCCACGTGCTGACCGGCGAGTTCCTCGAGCGGCAATGTCCGCACGCGTTCGACTGCCGGGAATGCGAAACGCACGCCAAACTGATGCAGTGCCACCCGCTGCCACGGGTGGCGGAATCGGAAGAAGATGTCTTCGGCATGGCATTTCCGCTGGACCGTTTCTACCATCGCGGCCACACCTGGGCGCGGCCCGAGCAGGATGGAACCGTACTGGTGGGGTTGGACGAACTGGGCACGAGACTGCTCGGCCAGCCGGATGCGCTTCGACTACCGCAAACGGGAGATCGCGTCCACGCCAACGGCGCCGCGTTTCACGCTCGCCGCCGAGAGGCCGAAGTGCGCGTCGTGTCACCGGTGGATGGCGAAGTGGTGGAAACCGGCAGCGCCGAGCGCGGCTGGTACTTGCGGGTGAAACCGTCGAGCAACGACGCGAAGACGTTCCAACATTTGCTGCGCGGCGCTGAAATCAAGCCCTGGATTCAGCGCGAAATGGAGCGCCTGCAACTGGCGCTCACCGCCGAAGGCGCAGCCCCCGCCCTGGCCGATGGCGGCGTCCCGGTCTCCGACATCGCCGCCGCCTATCCCGCCGCCGATTGGGACGCAGTCTGTGGCGAAATGTTCCTCGAAGGGTGAGAGCGCTGCGCGTTTCGCGCCGGGGAGTGGGGCAGGCGCTTTCGCCTGCCGAGTGCTGCAGCAACTCAAGTCCGCGGGATGAGGGTAGAGCCACTGGGGTTGGCAGACGAATGCGCCTGCCCGACTTGCACCGTCCCACACCGCCCCCGGTGCGATACTACGAATAGGTTCATGCGGGGCAGAGCGATTCTGGCGGGGGCGGCGGGGGTGGGGATTCTGGCCTGTGCAGTGTTCGCGCAGCGGCCGTTTCGCGAATACCCCGCGTGGGAGTACAACAACTTTCCCATCCCCAAGGACTACATGGTGCCAGGCGAATGGACCTTCGCGCGTCTGATGTATCCCACCTGGCACGGCTACATCGACTGGCAATCGGAATTCAAGCGCGGCTTCGACTGGCACCAGGGCAATACCAACTGGACCATCGACTATCCGCGCTCGGACCGCCATCTGGCGCTGGCCATACGCCGGCTGACGCGCATCGACGCCAAATCGGTGGAGCAACCGATCAACCTGGAAGAAGACGACGACGTTTTCAATTACCCCTGGCTGTACTCGGTGGAAGTGGGACACTGGGAGCTCACCGATCTGCAGGTAGCCAAGTTCCGCGAGTTTCTGCTGCGCGGCGGTTTTTTCATGTGCGACGATTTCCATGGGACGGTGGAATGGAACGTGTTCGTCCACAGCATGAAGAAGGTGCTGCCGGACCGGCCCATCGTCGACATCCCCGACGACGACCCCATCTTTCACACGGTCTTCGACCTGGACCATCGCTACCAGGTCGCCGGGATGCAGTACACGCAAACCCACAGCGTTTGCGAAAAGTGTCCCACCAACCCGCGCTGGGGCTCCGGCGGCGACACGCCCCGCTGGCGCGGCATCTACGACGACAAGGGACGCTTGTTCGTGGTCATCTGTCATAACATGGACCTGGGCGACTCGTGGGAAAACGCCGACGAGCCCACTTACCCCGCCCGGTTTTCCGAGCTCGGCATCCGCATCGGCGTGAATTACCTGACCTACGCATTCACCCATTAGACGTGGGACGGACGCCCGTCCGCGCGCGGTCCCGGGTAGCCTTCCACATCGGCCTGCTTGGCGAAATACAGAAAGCGGCGGTTAACCTGCGATTCGCCGGCGAACGCCGCCTTCAGATTACCGTGGGTCTGGTGCCATCCAGTGTGGCCATAGTTTCGCCCCCCGCACCCACCAGGTGATCTCCGAATGGGCGGTCGCGAGCTGACGCTCGCCGAAGGCCTTCCCTACTGGAGTTTGCGCGTCCACGCGGCCAGCGCCGCCAACAGATTCTGGATCGACTTCCCGGTATGTTCATCGGTCAGGTTTCCCCCCGCGTCGAACTTCTGCGCCGCGCCGCCGATCAGCACTTCCGGCCTGTTCAACGGGTGCATATCGAGGAACACGAAACACTGCCGCAAATGATATTGCGCCCGCGCCGACCCCAGCGGGCCCACCGAAGCGCCCATCACCGCGACCGGCTTCCCCTGCCAGCAACTGTCGCCATACGGCCGCGAGCCCCAGTCAATCGCGTTCTTCAGCACGCCCGGAATCGAGTAGTTAAACTCGGGCGTAACAAACAGAATCGCGTCCGCCGCGCGCGCCCGCGCTTTCAATTCGGCCACGCGCGCCGGCGGCGACATCTCGTCGTCCTGGTTGTAGACGGGAATGCCATCGAGATCGAAAATCTCCACCCGCACTCCCTCCGGCGCCAGCGCCTGTGCCGCGCGCAGCGCGGCGCGGTTCAACGAGCCCTTGCGCAGGCTCCCCGCAATACCCAAAACCGTCACTGTTGATTCCATCAGTTCAGTAGGATGCGCGTTATCATCGAAAAGTTGCGCCGCGCAGGCAGGCACGGAGGCTCAGCCCGTAAGGGCGAAAGAAAGTAGCCCATTGGCGTAAGCCATGGGAAAAGTGTCATCCCCATCGAGCCCCGGAACGGGGCGGAAGAAGAGCATCCCAGCCGCCCACGCTATCATAAATAGGAAAGACCTCCCGCATGGCTGTAAAACCCGATCCGCAAATGGGCGTCAATAGCTGGCTCGAAGAAGAACTCTATCGCCAGTACCTTCTCGACCGGTCCGCCGTAGACGAAAGCTGGAAGGAAGTGTTTGACGCGAGCGGCCCAAGCTTCGCTCCTTCGCCCGCGACGCCCGCCGGCGCCCAGCAGCCTGGTGGGGCGGGCTTCAGCCTGCCAACTCCGCCCGCGGGCGGCCAGTTGCAGCCGCTGCGCGGCGCCGCCGGCCGGATTGCGGAAAACATGGCGGCGAGCGTTTCCATCCCTCTCGCCACCTCGCAGCGCTCCATCGCCGTCAAGGTGATGGACGAAAACCGCCGCATCATCAACCAGCACCGCACCGTCCTCGGCTTGAGCAAGGTGTCTTACACGCACTTGATCGGTTGGGCGGTGGTCAAGGCGCTCGAAGAGTTTCCCGGCCTGAACCAGGCTTACGCCGAAAAGGACGGCGCGGCCTACCGCGTGGTGCATCCGCACATCCATCTTGGCGTAGCGGTGGATGCCGCCGGCAAGGATGGTGCGCGCAACCTGCTGGTGCCCAACATCAAGAATGCCGGCACGCTGAACTTCCAGGAGTACCTGAACAGCTTCGATGATTTGGTCGCCCGCGCCCGCACCGGAAAACTGGTCACCGCGGATTTTCAGGGCACCACCATTTCGCTTACCAACCCCGGCACGGTGGGCACCATGTCCTCCAACCCGCGCCTGATGCCCGGCCAGGGCGCCATCATCGCCACCGGAGCCATCGACTATCCGGCCGAGTATCATGGCACGGCCGCCGAAACGCGCGCCCTCCTCGGCATCAGCAAGGTGATGACGCTCACTTGCACTTACGATCACCGCATCATTCAGGGCGCCGAATCGGGGGCGTTTCTGGGCAGGGTACAGGCGCTGCTCGATGGCCAGGACAGCTTCTACGAAGCGGTCTTCGATCACCTGAAGATTCCGCACCAGCCGGTGCATTGGGAGACCGACCGCCGGCCGCGCCTTCCCGGCGCCGCTTCCACGCGCACCGCCGAAATCGCCAAGGAAGCCGCCATCATGCAGATGATCAACGCCTACCGCGTGCGCGGTCATCTCATCGCCGATCTCGACCCGCTGGGCCACGAGCCCAGCTATCACGCCGAGCTCGATCCGGAAACTTACGGCCTTACCATCTGGGACCTGGACCGCGAATTCCTCACCGGCAGCCTGGGCGAAGCCATCGGCGAAGCCGGCCCCAAGCCGCTCGCCACTTTGCGCGAGATCCTGGAAACGCTGCGCGAAACCTACTGCGGCAAAATCGGTTGCGAGTATATGAACATTCAGGTGCCGGAGCAGAAGCGCTGGCTGCAGCAGCGCATGGAGCCGGGCAAGAACCACTGGCCCCTGGCTCCGGGAACCCGCCTCCGCATTCTGCGAAACCTGATCGCCGCGGAAGGCTTCGAGCACTTTCTGCACTCGCGCTTCGTCGGCCAGAAACGTTTCGCGCTCGAAGGCGGCGAGACCGCGCTCGCCATCCTCGAGGAGATCCTGGAGCGCGCGAGCGCCGGCAACGTCCATGAGATCGTCATCGGCATGGCGCACCGCGGCCGTCTCAACCTCCTCGCCAACGTGGTGGGCAAGGACCTCAAGCAGATCTTTTCCGAATTCGAAGGCGATATCGATCCATCCAGCACGCAGGGCTCTGGCGATGTGAAGTACCACCTGGGCGCCTACGGCGTGCGCCACTGCGAAAACGGCCGCGAGATTACGATTTCGATCGCCCCCAACCCCAGCCACCTGGAAGCGGTGGACCCCGTGGTCGAGGGCATCGTGCGCCCCAAGCAGGACCACCTGGGCGACACCGCCCGCGAGCGCGTCATTCCCCTGCTGATCCATGGCGACGCCGCCTTCGCCGGTCAAGGCGTGGTGGCCGAGACGCTCAACCTCTCGCGGCTCGACGGCTATTCGACCGGCGGCACGATTCACCTGATCATCAACAACCAGATCGGCTTCACCACCCTGCCCGATGAATCGCGCTCCACGCCATACTCGACCGACGTTGCGCGCGGCGTGCAAGCGCCCATCTTCCATGTCAACGGCGATAGCCCGCAGGCCGCCGTTCGAGTGGCGCAGATTGCCTTCGATTACCGCCAGAAGTTCAAGACCGACGTAGTGATCGACATGATCTGCTACCGCCGCCACGGGCACAACGAAGCCGACGACCCCAGCTACACGCAGCCCATCCTCTACCGCAAGATCAAAGAGCATCCCTCGGTGGCCACCCTCTACGCCGAGCGCCTGGTGCGCGAGGGCGCGGCGACCGCCGAAGAAGTCGCCGCTATGCGCCAGCAGGTCAGCCAGCGTCTGGCCGCCGGCTATGACGCCGCGCAGGAGCAGGCTGAGCATTACGAATTGCAGGAGCTGAGCGCGGTCGCGACCGGCGATATCTCCAGCTTCTGCCCGCGCACCGCCGTCAACCAGCAGGTCCTTGATCGGGTGATTCGCGGCATCACCAATTTCCCGGCCAATTTTCATGTCCATCCCAAGCTGCGCGGCTTCCTCGAAAAGCGCCGCAACTCGATCGCCCAGGGAACGCCAATCGATTGGGCGCTGGCTGAATCGCTCGCCTTCGGCACGTTGGCGCTCGAGGGCACCGCCGTCCGCCTCAGCGGACAGGATTCCGGCCGCGGCACGTTCAGCCAGCGGCATCTAGCGTTCTACGATTTCGAAACTGGCAAGCGCTACATTCCCCTACAGCACATCTCGCCGGACCAGGCCCGCTTCGATGTCTACGACAGCTCGTTGAGCGAATACGCGGTGCTGGGTTTCGAATTCGGCTATAGCGTCGCCGATCCGCTGACGCTCGTCATCTGGGAGGCGCAGTTCGGCGACTTCGCCAACGGCGCGCAGATCATGATCGACCAGTTCATCTCCTGCGCCGAATCCAAGTGGGGACAACCAAGCGGCTTAGTCATGTTGCTGCCGCACGGCTTCGAAGGGCAGGGCCCCGAGCACTCGAGCGCCCGCATCGAGCGCTACTTAGTTCTCTGCGCCGAGGATAACATGCAGGTTTGTAACTGCACCACGCCGGCGCAATACTTCCACTTACTCCGCCGCCAGATGTACGGCGGCTCCGATCGCCGCGGCGTGCGCAAGCCGCTGACCATTTTCACTCCTAAGAGCCTGCTGCGCCATCCGCGCGCCGTTTCCACCGTGCGCGAATTTGCGGCTGGCGGCTTCATCGAGATCCTGGATGACTCCGCCGCCGACCCGCAGCGGATTTCCCGCGTGATCTTCTGCTCCGGCAAGATCTATTACGACTTACTGCAAGCCCGCGAGGAGCGCAAAGCCGACAACGTCGCGCTGGTCCGCGTCGAGCAGCTTTATCCGTTCGTCGCCGCTCAGGCCACCGAGATTCTGGCGCGATATTCGTCTGCCGCCGAAATCGTCTGGGCGCAGGAAGAGCCAAGAAACATGGGCCCCTGGCGCTACATGCGCGAGCAGATGCAACCGCTCGCCGATCCCACCCGCCGCGAGATCCGCTACGTAGGCCGCGCCGAATCCGCCAGCCCCGCCACCGGCTCCGGCAAGCGCCACCAGCAAGAGCAGCACGAAATCATCGACGACGCGCTAACCCAAGGCCCGCTGTCGCAAACGAAGCGGGTGAGGCTGGTGGCGAAGAGGAAGAAGTGACGGGGGCACGCCGACTCAGCGTCGGCCCCACGCAAAAGTCACCGACGGCGAACACTTAGCCGAGTTCAAGTTGACCTTGGCCGTCCCAGCTTTGACGCCCTGTTTGGCAGGCAGAATGGCGGTAACGTACCGCCCGTCCGCATCAACCTTGCCCTTTCCGCCATGGCGCTCACCTTCTGAGTTCGTGTCCGCGGTGACCTCACTATTGGCAGGGAACCCGGAACCTTCGATCAAAACCAATTCGGCACCCGGCGTGAGGAGCGTCGCGTCCACTGTGCAGCCACGGTCCTCTCCCCGCAGCGAAACAGGCACGGTCTTCGCGTACACCTTCGTTGCTCCATCTGCAGAAACAAGACCGAGACGAAGCGGCTCACCTGGAGCGGGTGAGAAGGCGAGGTCGATTGGATCATCAGGCTTGTCCGCGGAGCCGCAGGTCCCCGGCATGCCGGCGCAGATCGCTAGACCCGATGCGTCCAACGTAACTCCCCTTTGGACCTCGATTGGCACCTTCTGAGTCACAGGCCAGGCCACAATCGAATAGACTCCATCCTTTGAACCAGGCAGCAAGAGGTTCCACCTGTTCACGCCACCCGCTCACGCTCGAAAAACTGCATCCCGTTCTCCCGGAAGTCATCCAGCGACGTGAACTGTTTGTCGGCGGCGCTGGTGATGCGCGTGCGGTCCTTTCTGGTGATCCCGCTCTCGAAGTCCTGATGGACCATCACGCTCTTGAACGGAAGCCGGCGCCTCTGGAACTCCAGGCAGGAAATGGTGGTCAGGCGGGCCTTGTCGCTGTCCTTGACTCCAAAGAGGTATAGCGGCCGCGGACCAGCATCGAACTGGTAATCCACCTCATATTCGTCGTGACCCGGGATGGGCAGCGCGCGTGCGCGCGGGTTGTATTCACCGAGCCGATCTTCGATGAACTCTGCCAGTTGCTCGTAAAACAGGCTTTGGATCACTTCACGCTTGAAGTACTGCATGCTGGAGATCTTGGCCACCGTCTGCGCAAACTGGAGAATCGCAGGGTAGAGCCGCTCTGGCTCCGCCTCGATGTAAAGCCTCCCGTCCTGCTCCTGGATACGGTTCTCGGCCATGATGCGATTGAAAATCCGTTGCTTGTTTTCGGTATCCAGTTCGTAGCTGTACGTCAGCCGCATGAGCGTCATGCCGTGATCGCTGATCCGGACCTTGTTCGAGCCGTTCCGCGATTCGTCGATGAAGATGTCCACCATGTCGCCGTCTTCGTGAAACAGCGGCGCCAACACTTGGACCACATCCGGACGGCGCTCACGGAATGCCACGTGGCCATTGAACTGTTGCTTTAGCAGATCTAGTCCCATCATGGCGCTGGTTCCTGTTCCGTGAAGGAGAACTCCGTTTGTGCAAGATCGGGGAAATGAGCGGCTGCGTCGGTGATGTTGGCTGTCCTCAAGAAATACTGTAGCGCTTCTTCATATGACGCAAATTCCCGGTTCACCGTCGCGGACTTCTCCGGCCGCTGGCCCGCCTCCATCATCTCGACACTGGCGCGATGCACGTGAAAGTCCCAATGCGGGTCACCCGGATCGAAGGAGTCATTGAAGCCGCCGTGCGGCCCGTTGCAACGCAACAGCAGGATCTCGCCCGTTCCGTCCTTCGGGAGAAACACCAAGCCTATGGAAAAGTTCTCGGGCAGGTCCTCGCTGCGCCGCATGAAGGCCCGGAACTCCAGCGCGCCGTCACCGGACCTCAACCGCATATCGTTGCGAAGGTGTCCGCGATCCAGCTTCATTTCACGCTTCGGCGGTTCCGTGATCGTCTTGGTGCAACCGATGAGGCCATCGATTTCGTCCTGCGTGTAGTGTCGTGGCTCAATCGCCATAACTATCCGACATCGAGTAGGGTCGGCGTTCCCTTTATCGTTAGCATAGCATTCAGATCAATGACCGCTTGCCGGTCTGCTTCTCCTGGCGTGAAGGGAACGCGTACGATGTCGAAATCGTGGACTACCACTGAGGAAGGGAGAGGATTATGGCGCAAAGAAAAAAGCTGCCGCCCATCCATCCGGGCGAGCTGCTCCGCGACGAGCTCAACGAGATTGGGGTCAGCCTGAACGAACTGGGGCGCGCGCTCAGGGTTCCCATGAACCGGATCAGCGCCATCGTCAACGGGAAGAGAGCCATCACCGTCGACACTGCGATGCGCCTGGCCCGCTACTTCGGCACCTCGCCGCAGTATTGGCTGAATCTTCAGACCGCCTACGATCTTGAGATCGCCGACCAGGAGATCCGTCCGAGAATCGACAGGGAAGTCCTCCCGCGAAACGCAGCCTGAACCGCCCGCCGTGGCATTCCGTAAGTTATTGATTTTTGATGCTTCCGCGCAATTTCAGCGGTGGCACAGCCGGCGTCCAAGGCGCGCATGGCGGCGATCTTCAAATCGCGACTGTAAACAGCCCGGGACAAATCCATTCCTCACTCCGTTCACTCCACGCTGTCGCCGGGCTCCTCGGCACCATCCTCGCCATCGCCTTGAAAGCTGGTCTCCGGCTGGAGCAGTTCTTCCAGTAACTCCCTCGCCTCTGCCTCGCGGTCGCGCGGCACCTGCACGCGGACCCACTTATGGAGAAAACTATCTACGTCCGTGACCAAGGTGGCGATTTGCCCCAGAATGAAGAACGGAATGCCCGCATCCTCCAACAATCCCTTCGCCATGGCAAGCTGGACGCGATCGTTTGTCTCCAATACCACGACCAGGTCGAGTGTGGGGTCGAACCTGCTGGCCGGCTCCTCCGGAGGTGTTCCGGCTAACAGGGGAACGTGGCAGTCTGAGCATTCGGTGAAGCCGTCGCGGTACTCAACCTGGCATTGGGGACAATACACGATTCACCTCTCACCCAAGTGTATCGCCGAATCATCGCTATTAGCTCCCGGCAGAACATGCAGTAGACTTGTTCATAAGCACCGCAGATGACCGCCTTCAGGGCAATACGGCGAAAAGACAGGGCGCTTACCGAGGATCAGGCCCGTGAGATTCTGGCGCGCGCCGAGCATGGCGTATTGTCTACCCTGGGAGCCGACGGATGGCCCTATGGCGTCCCCGTCAACCACGTGCTGTGCGGCGACGTGCTCTACCTGCACTGCGCCCTCGACGGGCACAAGCTGGAGAACATCGCCCGCGAAGAGCGCGTCTCCTTCTGCGCCGTGGCGGGCGCGCGGGTGTTGCCGGCCGCGCTGTCCACCCTCTATGAGAGCGCCGTTGTGTTCGGCCGGGCGGCCCTGGTAACGGATCCCACGGAGAAGCGAAGCGCTCTGGAGCTGCTGGCCGCACGTTTCTGCGGGGCGCTGTCGCCCGAAGCGGAACACACCATCGCCACTTCCGCCTCCCAGACGGCCGTGGTGCGCATCCGCCTCGAGCGAATCACCGGCAAGGCCCATCGTTCCGCGTGACCGCGAATCCGCTCGATTGGCTCGGGGACGGACGTCTCTATCCCAAGGCGAGGCTTTTGCGCCGCGTGGATAGAGCGGTCTGTCCCTGGCCCTTCCCTGCCGCCCGCTCAGTTGTAGGTTGTCTGCATAAAACTCATCGAGTAGGCAAGTGTGAATGCGAAATCCAACCCGATGCGGAGAAGTCCTGCGGCAGCCTGTAGTTGCACACCCCCAAGAAGACGCCGAGCTAATTTGCCGCCGTGTGACTGCCGTTCGCGGAGGTTTACATGTAGCCGGGGTCTGGATGTGCTACAATACGGCTATAAATCAACTCAATAAAGTGCTTGCCACGGATTTACCCCGGCGCCCTAATCGGCTCGGGGAGGTAACTTCGTCAAGGGGAACGGGTAATCCTAATGTTATATGACAGCACGAAAGTTCTTCTGCGCGGAATGCTGCGGTCGTTACAGAGCCCGGACAAGGATGGATGGGACGATCACGTGGAATCGGGCGGCGAATGTCTGTACGAAATGCATCAAATGGCCCGCCCGCTATATAAGGGTTACAGAACGGACGCTTTGAATCGAGCGCCAGCGCTGGTGCCGGTTTACGAGAGAGCAGCTCGTGCAATACCGCACGTGAAGTCCATGGTGAGGGCGATCCGGCGCAAGGACCAGGCTGCTGCCGTACAGAGCGGCGCGGCCGCTCTTGCCGAGATGTAACCCCGGTCGTAATCGGGCGTAATGTAAAGTACATCATCGGATCGTGTCGCGTGCGACCAGGCGACCGCTGATGCAGGCCGCAGCAACTTGAAGCAACTCGCCGAACCGTTGTGCTGTCTGCGGAACTCTGCGCCCCCGGTAATTTAATCGTTGAGACTGGCTGTTTTCGTGTTACCATCATTATGTAGTTTGACAGTTCCGCTAATTGAGGTACCTCGCATAGTCCGGCACAACCGTCTATCCTGCCCGCGATTCGCTGCTCTGCAAATTTCAGAAAGAAGATCTTAATTGAAGAATATTTTCGTTGGAAACCTCAGCTTCGGAGCTACCGAAGACGCGGTTCGATCCATGTTTGAGGAATATGGCACGGTGGACCGTGTCAACGTTGTCACCGACCGGGATACCGGACGTGCCAGAGGCTTTGGATTCGTGGAGATGAGCGTGGCAGCCGAAGCCGATGCTGCCATTTCCGCTCTGAACGGCAGGGAACTTGATGGCAGGGCGCTGAATGTCAACGAGGCCCGGCCGAAAGAGGACCGTGGCAGCGGCGGATACCGCGGCGGTGGTGGCGGCGGCCGGCAAAACAAGCGCTGGTAGGGTAAAATCAAATTAGGGCGGCGCTCGCAACTGCCGCCCATGGTTCTCTTCTCGCGCGGACTCGGTTCCGGTTTGTGCTGCTTCCGGGTTTCGCCGCAGTTCGTGCGCATTCGATGACGGCGGTTCGAGCCGAATAGAAGAGCAGAAAAAGGAGACAGCCGATGGCCACCCGATCACGTACTACCTTCCAGAAACGACAGAAAGAAATGGCGCGCGCTGAGAAGCAGCGCGATAAGGCTGCTAAGCGGGCACAAAAGAAGGACCAGGAAAAAAGCGGTCCGGAAGAGATCACGCTCGAAGAGGCTGCGCTCCTTCGTTCATAAACGGAGCACTCCCACTGCGGGCTCGCGATATTGCTTCAGGCCAGGCCGTGCCGGCACTGCCCGCACGCGCGGCAGGAATCCGCGGAGCAGCCGATGCCGGCCCGCTCGCCCACTCTGTACTTGGTTACCTTCTCGCCAACCGCGGTGCGGGCCGATGCAGCCCCTCAGCCGCGCTGGCGAAGTCCGAAGGATGCTCGCCCGCTCTTCCACGTCCGCAGTCGCGTCTGGCCGCGCGGCGTGCCCACCACATACTGCCTGCTCTCCATTTCGACCAAGCCCGACCAAGCGTCGGCCACGGATAAGGGCGTCCGCCCCATCTGCGGGAAGTGTGGAGCGCACCGCTCGGCCGTGCCGATCCCCGTTATTGACCCACGTTTGTAAACGCGAGCAGGGCCCCCCGAGCGCCTTCAGGCTTCTCCCTTGCGGGGCCAAAGGGCACCACCGCCAGGAGCATGCTCACCGGCGCGTTGTGATCGAGTCGGACCCCTATTTTGATAGTGTTGGATCAAAATAGGCGGACCGGCACCTGCTTTGCAGGAACGCTCCAGCCCAATTGTACCGCACGCCCGGCGCCACTTGAAGTGAATTTCCACACATGCCCTTGTTTTCGCCCTGCAATGGACATAGCATGGAATCGAGGATTCGATATTCAGATGAAGCTATCTGTTTTGGTCTCCCTGCTGCTCGCGGTTGGCGTGGCAGTCTGGGCTGAGCAGCCCATGCCGAAAATGGTCGCGGTGGATCCGCTGAACGGAAAGGCGGGAGACGTGATCGTCGCGACCGGAGAGAACCTCCAGAAAGACGCGGTTGCCAAGCTGTTCCTCACCGATGGCAAGAACGACATCCCCTGCGAAATGCTCGAACAGACGGACACGACGATTAAGTTCAAGATTCCCGCCAAGGCGCCCCAAGGAGCGCGGCTGACGGTGATGGTGCTGACCACGGGCAAGGACGCCAAGTACATCGAGCAACCGGTTAAACTGGAAATCAACGAACCATAGCGGGGCGCGCGCCTAGCCCGTGCGCCGGCGGTACGGCGTCTCCAGGTACTTCCTGGCCTCCTGCGCGCCATCGGCTTGCGGCGCATAAGCAATCGCCTTGCGATATGCATCCAGGGCTTGCGCACGGCGCTGCTGCAAGTCGTAGATCTGGCCAATCCTCAGGTACGTATATACGCCCGTATTGAGGTCCATCTCAGGGGCGGCGGCGACCTGTTGCAAATGGCCGAGTGCGTGGTCGAGCTCGCCGTACCAGAACTCGATGGTGCCTTGCTGATAGTAGATCCTCTCCCACGGGACGCGGTCGTAGCCAGGGGCGTGCTCGTTCTTGAGCTCAACCACTTTCGCAACCGCCGCCAGCGCATCCGTCTTGTCGCCCGCCATGCTGTACATCTGGGAGAGCTCGAGCCGCAGCAGGTAGTTGCGCGGGAAGCGGCGGATCAGGTCCTCGACGATCGGCACCGCACGCCGCGTCTGGTTCTCGCGCCGGTAGAGCGCGCCCAGAAAGATTTCGGCGTCGACCTTGTTGTCGCTCCCGTGTGCGGCCACGTCCTGCACGATGTGGATTCCCAGTTCCTTATCGCCATGGATTCCGACTAGAAAGCCCAGCATGCGCCAGGTCCAGGGAAGGCAGCCAACCAGGTAATCGTGCAGGCCCTCCACCAGGCGCGCGTCCACGTTGGTTGGTTCGAGCGCCTCCACCCGGGCGTGCATGCGCCGCGCCGCGGTGGCGTCCTTGAGCGAATCGTGCCACGCCTTCTTCACCACCCAGTAGTAGTTAGACCGCAGGCCATAGGAGATGCCCAGGGCGTACAGCGCCGCGGTGTCCTTAGGGCTCTTATCGATGCGCGCCTGAGCCAGGCTCATGGCCTTCCCCACCTCACTCAGAAACCACTGCTCGGTCTGCGGCGAAGGGTTCAGCTTGGGGCGCCGCAGAAACGAATTGGTGCCCGAGACGAGCTCGCTTTCGAGCGCGCCGTCCCGATACATCTCCTGAAACACGATGGCCTCCGCCAGGTGATTGTGCAGTTCCGGATCGTTGGGATGAAGCGCTATGGCTCTCTGGAAATCGGCGATCGCCTCGTCGTATTCGAGATTGTAAAAGTGGGCATACCCGTGCTCGACCAGCGGATCCTCGGCCCAAGCCGTGAATATCAGGAGCGAAGCCAATAAGAGCAGCCGCACACTTTCATCGTATCGCGGCGGGGGTTTCAGGTTGTTGAATGTGGCGGAGCGGTCGCGCGGTGAGCGCCCACAGGCCTGGCGCCGGAGCACGGAAAGTGACATAATTATGGCATGAGTGTCCGAACCACAATCGATATTCCGGACGATCTTCACGCCGCGCTCCGGCGGCGTGCGGCGGCGGAACGCACCTCGATTCGTTCGCTGATTACCGGCGCCATCGAGAGCAGATTCCAGCCGCAGCCATCGCGGCGCGTGACGGGACCGCTAGTGGGGAAGAAGGGTAAGCCCGCCGCTGGCAGCCCCGACCGGGAGAATCCGTACGACATCCTATTTGCCTGATCTGAACGTGTGGCTTGCCTTGAGCTGGGCCAACCACATGCACTCCGATGCCGCGTGGGCGTGGTTTTCCCGGCAGGAGGACAATCGTTTCTTCTTTTGCCGGTTCACGCAACTCGGGTTGCTGAGGCTGCTGGCGACGTCCGCAGTGATGGGCAAGGATGTGAGGACCATCGGCGAAGCCTGGAAGGTGTACGACCGGTGGCGGGAGGATTCGCGAGTCGGAATCCGGCCGGAGCCGTTTGAACTTGACGTGGCCTTCCGCGCGGCAGCCCGTTCGGTATCGCGCCTCGCGTCGCCGAAAGCGCTTGGCGATTGCTACCTGCTGGCGGTCAGCCAGGTCACAGACGCTACGCTAGTGACGTTTGATCGGGGTCTCGAATCCATGTGCCGTAGAGCGCGTCAACGCGCAACGCTGCTGGAACCCTAGCACGTTGGCCGGAGGTTGACGGCGGCTTTCCACGTGGCCCCGTCCGCCTGAAAAACGCGTCTGTCCCATAGCTGTCCCAACGTTAGTTGAATAGACTCAGTTGATTGGACGGGTCGTCGAGGGGAAGTTCTTGTTCGGATGCGTCGATTGCATGCAAAATGGGCATTTTTTCGAAAGCTGTGACG
>Ga0187891_1000150_pt1 | contig 72839 bp, 67 predicted proteins | sample June2016WEW_21_4_FD_132990 | JGI IMG/M metagenome (GOLD analysis project Ga0187891, IMG submission 132990) | Peatland microbial communities from SPRUCE experiment site at the Marcell Experimental Forest, Minnesota, USA - June2016WEW_21_40 | ecosystem: Environmental > Terrestrial > Soil >... | reverse complement strand
CCGGCTTCCCAGGCGGCCAGCACCTCGGTGGGAGTCAGTGCGCCGGGAAACACCGGCTTGGAATAGCGCTTGGCAATTTCAATGGTGGCCGGCCTGAGGCTGGGGGAGACGATGAACTCCGCACCGGCCAGAAGGCAGGCGCGCGCCGTTTCCGGATCGAGCACGGTGCCCGCGCCGAGCAGCAGATTGCCGCCGAAGCGGCCAGCCAGCTTTTCGAGCACGCGCACCGCGCCGGGCACAGTCATGGTGATTTCGGCGGCGCGTATGCCGCCGTTGGCGATAGCCTCTACGGCCAGGAGCGCGGCCTCCGGAGAGGAGGCGCGCACCACCGGTATGATGGCCCCTTCGACGAGGGCCGCCAGGATGTTGGCTGCTGACATAACACTACACGGTAACAGATCGGCACACGTTAACAGATCGGCGCTATGCTATTGGCGTGACGCCGACAGGAAATGCCGAACCGGTGAAACAGCCGCCCCGCGCCTCGGTGGTGGTGGTTTCGCACAACCGCGCGGACCGGCTGCGGAAGTGCCTGGAGTCGCTCGAGCGGTTGGATGGCCGGGAGCGGCTGCAACTGATCGTGGTGGAGAACGGATCGAGGGATGCGAGCGCCCAGGTTGTCGAGGAGTTTCCGGACATCCAGCTCATCCGCCTGCCCAAGAATTTCGGGCTGACCAAAGGGCTCAACCTGGGGTGGCGGGCGGCGGACGCCGGATACGTGCTGTTTCTGCACGAGGACACGGAAGTGGAAGCGGGCGCGGTGATGCGCCTGGCCGATGCGCTGGATGCGGATGCCGCGGCGGCGGCGGTTTGCCCGCTGCTGGTGGACGGCGAAGGCAACCCCGCGCCGCAGCTTGGCTCGCTACCGCCGGATGGCGTTTGGCGCGCCGCCGAACCGGGCCCGCAGCCAGCCGCCGTCGAGTACCCGCGCGGCGCGGCGTTGATGGCGCGGGTGTTTCTGATCAAGGCCGTCCGGCAGATCGATGAGCGCTACGGGCAATTCGGCGGGGATGCCGACCTAGCGGCCCAGATTCTCCGCGCCGGCAAGAAGATTCTGCTGATTCCCGAGGCCCGCGTGCGCCACTACGGCGACCGGCCGGCGGAGGCGCTGGTGCGAGCCGATTTCCTGCTCGGCCGGGCGGTTTTCGCCGGCAAATATGTGGGCTTCCTGGCCGGCCTGCGGGCGCGTCTGGCCGCCATTTTCGGCCCACTGGCCAGGTTGCAGCTCGCCGAGGTCCACCATACCCTGGCGGGCCAGAAGATCGACGGCACCCAGGGGTAGGTACGCTCCGGTGCCCAGCGCTTTCCCGATCTGCCCCATTCCCATAGGTTTACCGGCGTCTGTTTACCTTCGGCAGCTAGCATTGCCTGGCTGGCCGCGGTTAGCATTAACCCTATGGAAGCACTACTGTGGATTGGCATGCCCGTATTCGCGGCCGTGGCGTCCGGCATGTTGGCCTGGTTCGTCATGCAATCGCGGATGGAGGTCAAGCTGGCTGAGGCGCGCGAGCGCATCGCGGCCGACAAGGGCGCCATCCTAGCCGAACGGGAAGCCATGGAAGCGCAGTTGCAGACCGCCATGCGCGCCGCGCAGGAACGCGCGCACCGCGAGGCGCTGGACACATTTCTGGGCGAGATGAAGGTGGAGCAGCGCCACTACACGCGCGAGAGCCGCCGGTTGGCCCAGCCCCGCAAAAGCCTGGTGTTGCAGGAGCGGATGTATTTCCGCAACATTCCGCTTTCCGACTGGATCGAACACGAAATCATGGTTGACGACGACGCCGACCTGGAGCGGCTGATCCAGGACATGACCGTGTTCGAAAGGCCCGTGGTCAGCATCGCCAACGGTCAGCGCCCGATGAAAGCCCTGGCCTGAACAGGCGTGCGGTTCCTTACGGTCCGGGCAAGCTGAAGCATGCCCCGTCGTCCATGACTCCATTGGCGGCTTATAATCAATGCAGAACCCATCAGCGCGTGCACTTGGCGAGGGAATGACCGCGGCGGACCACTCCTTGATGAAGACGACGATCCTACTCTTGGTCTCGGATCCGATTGTCCGTTCCGTTCTCCAGGAGACATTGGAGCACGAAGGATTCACGGTCCGGGCTACCGGTGACCTGGGACAGGCGGTAGACCGGTTGAAGGAGTGCACGCCAGATCTGTTGATAACCCGTACCTATGTTGCGGGCTTGCCGGGGCACGAAGCGGCTAAGTATCTGCGCACGAAATGCCTGACAATGAGGGTTCTAATGCTCGGGGGGCTTCTTGATGACGAGCGGCTTCAATATCGAGCGGCGCTGGAAGGATTTGAGGTCTTCCCAAAGCCATATTCCGCGGCTGAACTACTCCAAGAAGTGAAGAATGTTCTAAGCAAACCGCAGGGCTGAACAAAGAGAGGCTTGTGCGATTGACGCGATAATCGATCCGTCCAGTTGACGCTGTCTCCCCTCAGAATGTGCGACGAGAGCGGACTTCTTGAGACTACTCGCCCTACACATTCTTGATGGCCGAGCGGAGTCGCAATACCCGTTCGCGGTGACGTTCTTCGTGAAGGTTGCGGACTCTGGCGAGCAGCGAGTCGTCGAGCGAGATCATCCCAGCCAGTTGCCACTTATCGCGGTCGACTACGGGAAACCTCGTCAGGCCGGTCTCCGCCATCCTCAAGACCGCTGCGCGCAGCGGCTCATCGGGATAAGCCACCACGGGCTCTCTCAGCACATCGGCCAGCGACGCCTCTGCGGCCGGCCACTCCGTCAGTTTGCGCAACTCCTTGCGGGTAATCACACCTTTCAACCGTCTCTCGCCATCCACCACCGGAAAGAGATGCTGGCCGCGGTGCGCCGGCGCGCGTACCAGGATGTGCCGGAGGTTCTCGATCGTCGCCTCGGCCGGAAGTGCGACAAGCTTCGTGCGCATCGCCTCTCGCACTAACAGGACCTCGAGCGGATCGGTCGCATATTCGCGCGTCAGGTGGAATCCACGCCGCGCGACCTTTTCCGTCAGGATGGAGCGTTTCAGCAGCAGCACGGTGGTGCCATGCGCCAGCATCGCCGCCACCAGCAAGGGAAGCAGCACATTCACGTCATGAGTCAGTTCGAGCGCAAAGAGAATCGCGGTGAACGGCGCCCTCATGGTCCCGCCCAGGATCGCTCCCATGCTGACCAGCGGCCAGAACCCGGCGCCTTCGTTGGGCAGGAAGATCGCCTCCACACCTCCCAACGCCGCTCCCATCATCAGCAGGGGCGCCAGCACGCCGCCGGAGGTTCCCGATCCCAACGAGATCACCCAAATTGCCGATTTGACCAGCAGCACGCCGGCGATCACCGCACGCGGCACATCGCCTTGTAGCAGAGACTGGATGGTGTCATAGCCAACGCCCAGCGCCTGCGGGAAGATCATTCCGCCCAATCCGACCGCCAGGCCGCCGATCGCGGGCCACCACATCCAGTGGATCGGCAGTTTCATGAACGAGTCTTCGGCGGCGTAGACGCCGATTGTGAGGAGCGCTGAGAGGCCGCCCGCCAGCAGGCCGGCGAGGACACATCCCAGAAGCCCCTGCGGACCGATGAAGATGGCATGGTGCGGCACCGGGAAGAGCGGACCCATACCTAGAATGTACCGTCGCGCCGCGCCGGCGGTCGCACTCGCCAGAGCGACCGGAATCGCACTCCGCGGCTTCCATTCGAACAGCAATAACTCAACCGCCAGCAGCGCCGCCGCGATGGGTGTTGCGAAGGTAGCGGACATCCCAGCGGCCGCACCCGCAACCAGCAGCGTCTTTCGCTCGGCCGCGGTCAGTCGAAAGAGCTGTGAGATGACACTTCCCAGTGCGCCGCCGGTCATGATGATCGGACCTTCGGCGCCGAACGGGCCGCCCGATCCGATCGAGATCGCGGACGAAACAGGCTTCAGAATCGCGAGCCGTGGCTGCACTTTACTTCCGTTGATCAGAATCGATTCGAGCGCTTCCGGGATGCCGTGACCGCGAATGCGCTCCGAACCGTATCGCGCCATGAGCCCGACCACCAGACCGCCCGCCACCGGGATCGGCAATGCGAGCCAGCCGAGGTGGTTGCCTGCTGGAGAACGGAACACCGTACTCGCACTCCCGTAGTAGAGAGCATTCGTGAAAAAGGCAATGAGTCGAAGCAACGCCCACGCGGCAAACGTGCTCAAAATGCCGATGCCGATCGCTGCCACGGAAAGTGGAATCACGCGCGCCGTGGTCGTAAAATCACCTAATTCCTGGGAATGGGCGCTGGGGCCTTTCTCCGTGACGCCGTGGTTGCTCATGATGCCGCTGCTCTCCTGCTGTGCCGCAGCACGGTATTCAGCGCCTGTGCTAACTCGGGACCAGACCGTTCCAGTTCGGTGCGATGGGCCAGGGCGAGCTTACGTAGGGTCGCGCGGCCAATCGGCGTCAGCCGGACCCAAACCTCGCGCTTATCCCGAACTCCGGGATGCCTCACGATCGCCCCAGTATTTTCGAGCCGGTCGACCAGTTCCACGGCACTGTGATGTTGAATGAACAACCTCGATGCAATCTCCCGGATGGTGGGGTGTGTGCCCTCTGGCAGACCGTGCACGGCAAGCAGCAGTTGATGTTGCTGAGTCTCAATGCCGTGTTCCTTCGCCGTCAGCTCGCTGAAATAGAGGAATCGCCGGATCTGCCTGCGGAATTCGGCCAGATCGCGATATTGATCACTGGTTAGATCGCTGTCTGCACTCACATATATATCGTATCACGATCTATCTAGATTTGCGACAGGCCACCGGTTCGGACACCGCCAAGATTTGGGTAGGAATTATGACGTATCGAGGGAAAAGCGGAGGCGCAGTTTCGGTCTGCGCCCCCGGGAGCGGCTCATCGAAAAACAACGATAACGTAACGGCTACGCTTGCCCTCGGATCACACCGGGCTCGCCGGTACCCAGGGCAATGGGCGCCATCTGTTTCGAATAGGTGCTTTTGCCCAAGCTCCACACTTCACGGCCAAAGGCTTCGCTCAGCATCAGAGCGCTCGCCGTGTACCATGAGGCGATGGCGCACACGAGGAACAAATAGCCGGACAAGATCACCAGGTCTTCGGTTCCCAGGAGCAGGCCGATTGCCGAAGTAGTCGAACCGGCAGCCAGGAACACCAGGACGGTGACCAGCGCCTTATTCTCCGCGGTGGCCGCCGCTGTGCAGACCCAGGTAATGGCCGCCAGTACGATGAACCAATACCCCAGCTCGGGAAACAGAGGTCCTGCAGGCATTGGCGGCTTCCCGTTGGCGAGCAACAAAGCCAGAATGCCAAATGCCATCCAAAATGCGCCCCACACCCCGTGGACTGCGGTAGCCACGCCATCTCTGGCCTTGTATGCCCACATGCCGGCCAGGAACTGAGCCAGGCCTCCGAAAATGGCTGCGAACGGGACGAGCAGCAGCATCGTGTCAGACGATCCGAGCCAATGCGCCATCTGGGCGGCCACCATGAACGTGGCCCCTGCCAGTCCATACAGCCCCAGGATAGATGGCGCCGCGATCGGCTGCAAAAAGACCCGTGGTTGGACGTCGTCCCTGCTGAGTGAGGGCGAAGTCGCATCCACATCCTCGTTAATCATACTCTCGTTCTCCTTTCCCTCCGAAGTCGGCTTACTGATACTCTTCCGCCAGGAACCGCCGATAAAGTTCTTGGCATTATGACTTGGTCTCCTACCCAAAAATATAAATGACGGGAAATCAGAATAGGATCAAAAGTGGCGACTTTAACGTCAAGAACGGATCAAGGCCGCTATCCCACCCGTGCCCGGCCGGCTTCCGGCCGTGCTGCGGCGTGCGTCGAACTCGCTCTTCCACACAGTACAAATGGGCTGTAGGTGCGCCCTTGGGCTTGATTCCTTTTTGACGACAGCGTGCCTGTTTTTGATTTGGGCTTGACGTTGCTTGCCATAGAGTGGAGCTGGGAGGCGGAACTGAGGTCGGCTTCGCTTCAACCACGAAGGGAGGAGACGGAAATGTGCGACTATTCGCTGATGGGATTGCCCAATCGTTTGGCCACAGAAGGCGAAAATCTGGTGGTTCATCATTACAGTACTGGCTCACTGGGCCTAGGACCAAAGGTCGCGCCGCCGCAGGGCATCTGGGCGACCCTTAAGGCGGCCTTCCGCCCGGGGCCGGTGCCTGTGGTATGTGTCCCGCCGGGAGCCAGGCTGCTGCTCCGCGATATCCCAGTACACATTCAACTCGAGTTGGGCGTGAGTCCGGAGGAGGAGGTCGTTTTCACCCAGACGGGTTCTCTCGAAAACAGCCACCGGGACACGATAAGGTTTCGGAACACAGAAGAAATTCTCTTCCAACGGTTGAGCGTCGGCCAACGTGTGCGAGTGCTGGATTTGTCATCGGCCGAAACCCCGGAGCCCGTTCTCGAACACAGGTTGCAATTACCCATACAGCCGGGATTTCGATGGTGACGCATAGTCGTCAGCAAGAGCCCTGCTGGGAGGGTGCGCACGCTGCGCCGACAGGTTGCTGACAGAGCGGCTCTCCCATCCCGCTGCATCGGATATCATGGTATGCAGGTAAGGCGCTCTCAACGTTGGGGGGGCGAGGAGGCGAATCTGTGAGAGGGGCTTCACGCCACAGTCCGGCTGGCTTGCGCCTGGGCACTAGCCCCACGATTGATCCGCCCATGCCGAACTTTGCGGTAGCACGGCTTCAGCGGTCTATCGCAAATTGGATCATCTCCGCTGCACCGCCGGGCGAGACGCCAATCTGGGGCGAGGAGCTCTCGCGGCAGCGGCTGAGCTACCTGGAAGCCCTTTCGCTGATGGCCCTTGTCACCGTGGCGAGCTTCGCGATCTCGCGACATCTGACGCCGATCGACGTGGTGATGTTCTATGTGCTCGCGGTTGTGATTGCCGCGGTGCGCTGGGGGCGCGGGCCGGCAACATGCTCCGCAGTGGCCGGAGCGTTCGCATTCGACTTCTTCGTCATCCCTCCGCTGATGAACTTCGCCATTACGGACATCGGGTACCTGATCACCATGGTGAGCATGCTGGCCGTAGCGTTGATTGTCAGTGCCCTCGTCGCCGAGGTGCGAGAGCAGGCGGAAACGGCACGCACGAACGCGGCCTATGTGGAGGCAGTGTACGCGATCGCACAGGCCCTGGCGGAGACAGGCAGCCAGGATCAGATTGTGAAGGTATTTGCCCGGCACGTCGTCGAGACATTTCACTGGCCGGTGTTACTGGCGCTTCCAGTCCGGGGAGGGCTCGCAACTCAGTTTCGCAGCCCCGAGTTTGCCTATGACGACGCCGAGTGGGCAGCGGCCGTTTGGGCCTACGAAGTAGGCCAGCCAGCCGGCCGCGGGACGGAGAGATTCCCGGAAGTGCGGGGGCATTATCTGCCGCTAAGGACGGCGTGGGGGATAAAAGGTGTGCTCGCGGCCCAGGTAGGGGAGGCGGTGCATCCCCGGCTGGCGGCCAGACAATACCGGGTCTTGGAGGCATTCGCCACGCGAGCGGCCCTTGCACTTGGACGGGCGGAGCTGGAGCAGAAGGCACACGAAGCTCAGCTTCTCGAGGAAACCGATAGACTGCAAAAAGCCTTGCTGAATTCGATCTCGCACAACCTCAGGACGCCACTGGCGACTGTGACCGGAACATTGAGAAGCCTCCTGGAGGATACCGCGATTCTGGATGAATCGACTCGTCAGGAGATGCTGATAAACGCTGAAGAGCAAGCCACACGTCTGAACCGGCTAGTGGGGAATCTCCTGGACATGTCACGCCTGGAAGCAGGCGCGGTACGCGTCAAGCCGGAGCCGTGCGATATCCAGGATGTTGTAGGAGCTGCATTGGAGCAGTTAGGCGAAGCCGCCAGGTGCCGGCCCATTCGCCTGCGCTTGCCAGCGCACCCACTGCTGGTAAACCTGGATTTTGTTCTCGTCACTCAAGTGCTGGTCAACCTGGTGGATAATGCGCTGAAGTATTCCGCCGATGATCGTCCTATTGAGATCCAGGTCAGAGAAACGGATGGGCAGGTTGAAGTGGAAGTGATCGATCACGGTGAAGGTATTCCCCAAGAGCATTTGGAGAAAGCGTTTGAGCGCTTCTACCGTTGCGGGCGAAGCGACGGCGGCACGGGAGCCGGCTTGGGCTTGTCCATTTGCAAGGGCTTCGTGGAGGCCCACGGCGGCCGCATTCGGGTTAGGCGCGGCGCGGAAGGAGGAACTACGGTCGCGTTCACAATTCCGATGACTGCAGATGCCGAACGGCATAGTGAGAGTGAAGATGAGCGAACGAGGGTTACGAGTACTCGCGGTTGATGACGAACGACCCATTCGGCGCTTCCTATGCAGCCTCCTGTCGAGCCGCGGCTACACGGTGTACGAGGCGGAGACAGGCCGAGAGGCAGTCGAGCAGGCCCGAATCAGCGGGCCGGATGTAATCATCCTCGACCTGGGCTTGCCCGATATCGGTGGAGTCGAGGTCACGCGTTGTCTGCGCGAATGGACGCAAACGCCCATCATTGTGCTTTCTGTCCGGGAGGGCGAATCCGACAAGGTCGAAGCCCTGGACGCTGGGGCTGACGATTATCTCACCAAGCCGTTCAGTCCTGGAGAGCTGATGGCACGTATCCGAGCGGCCTTGCGCAGAGCTGCCGGGCTGGAGAAGGGATCCGTTTTCACAGCCGGCGATTTGACGGTGGACCTCGCGGCCCGCGAAGTGCGTATCGGTGACCGCCCGGTGCAACTAACCCCCACGGAGTATACGCTCCTTAAGGTCCTTGTGTCCCACGCCGGAAGAATCATGACCCATGCGCAGCTCGTCCAGGCAGTGTGGCGGGGTATCCACTACGAAGACGCCCTCCACATCCTGCGAGTGAACGTGAGCAACTTGCGACACAAACTGGAACAGGACGCGTCGCGTCCCCGCTATATTACGACGGACCCGGGAGTCGGATACCGTTTGCGGACGGAGCACGTGGCTGCTGCGGGAGACTCCGGTTCGTCTTGATCTTTCCTTGACTTGGGCTTCGGAATCTTTGATCCGCTTTTGACGTGTCGTGCATTACAAAAGAAGTGTCCCCTGGCCGCAATAAGGTCAGGGGACCTGTTGCGGAGCTATCTTGACCGAACAGGAGACACGGGTACTCGTAGCTGACGATGAGGAGGCGATACGCCGGCTTTTGCACGCCTCTCTGGCCGCGCACGGATACTCCGTCCACGAGGCGTCGACGGGGCAGCAAACGGTCGAGGAGGTACGAGGCAAGCACCCGCACGTCATCATTCTCGATCTCGGGTTGCCGGACCTGAGTGGCACGGAAGTCACCCGCTGCTTGCGCGAGTGGACACAGATCCCAATCATCATTCTGTCGGTGAGAGGTGAGGAGTCCGAAAAGATCGCGGCGCTGGATGCAGGCGCCGACGACTACCTTACCAAACCGTTTGGACCGGGCGAACTGCTGGCACGCATCCGCGCCGCGCTCAGGAGAGCCGTCACCGGCGAGGCCGACTCCGTCCTTGTGAGCGGCGCGCTTACCGTGGACCTGGGCCGGCGGGAAGTGCGATTAAGCGGGAGGCTGGTGTCACTCACACCCATCGAGTACGACCTGCTCAATGCCTTTGTTCGTCACGCCGGCAAGGTTTTGACTCACCGGCAGATCGTTCGCGAGGTTTGGGGCGGAGTGCACTACGACGACGCTCTCCATCTGCTCCGCGTCAACATCAGCAATCTTCGTAACAAGCTAGAGGACGACAGAACGCGACCTGCCCTTATCATTACCGAGCCCGGCGTGGGGTATCGGCTTCGGAGCGATTCCTAAATTCACTCGTACCGCTGCGCAGCCTCGCTCTCTTGACGATTCTTTGACGGGCCTATCGCCATTCTTGACAGCGTTTTGAGACAGCATGCGTTAGATTTTTGTTTGAGCACTCATTCAAAGTAAAATCCAGCGCGTGGAGAGCAGAATGCAGACGAAGCTCCAATCGATGTGTCCGCAGCCTGATTTGGATGATCCGGGGAAGCACCGTTGGGCCGTGATTCTCGCCGGCGGCGACGGAAAGCGGTTGCTTCCGCTAACCAGAAGGATCTCCGGCGACGACCGCCCCAAGCAGTTTTGCGCCATTCTGGGTGGGGAAACACTCCTGGATCAGACAAGACGCAGAGTCTGGCGGGTAGTTTCTCCCAGGAGAACGCTGATCTTCCTAACGAAGAGCCACGAGCGTTTCTATGCCGATCATATGGCTAGCTTCTCGCCCCTGTTCCCTCTGGTGCAGCCCTACAATCGGGGCACCGCGATCGCGATCGTCTACAGCCTGCTAAAGGTCAGGGATTTGGATCGGCAAGCCGTTGTAGCCTTCTTCCCTTGCGACCATCATTTCGCCGATGACGACGCACTAAGAGATATGGTCAATTCGGCTTTCATTGCGGCGGAGTCCCGCCCCTCGCCGGTAGTCTTATTGGGCATCGCACCGAACAGTCCGGAAGTGGAGTATGGCTGGATAGAGCCGGGCGTACGCCTGACGGGCCATGCCGCTGTGTTCCGCGTGAGGCGTTTTTGGGAGAAACCGTCATTTGCGCTCGCCTGCGTACTGATGGAGCGTGGCTGCTTTTGGAACAGCTTTGTGATGGTTGGCCGGATTGACTCCTTACTGGGCCTGGCCCGGCGTGCAGTGCCGGATCTCGTGCAATCCGTGGAGTCGGTCCATTCAACTTTCTTTACCGGCTCGGAGCGAGAGGCTTTAGCCGATCTTTACTCGGGAGTTCGCTCCAGTAACTTTTCGGAAGACGTTCTCTCGGCTTATCCCGGTGAGTTGGCCGTGCTCCCGGCTAACCTTGGCTGGAGCGATTTGGGAGAGACTCGCCGGGTTCTGTCGGTACTTGAGCGCAAAGGTGCCCGGCCTGAGTGGGCTGCTGAGATGCCGGGTTACGTGACCGCACAGCGTGCAGCGGGTTAAAGAAATAAACTGCCGCGGAAGAAAAGGTACGAAATGCTGGCCTTGAAACGCGCTTATTGACACGCCTTCTCCGGAAGATGGCGGTCGATTCCTGGTGGAGCGACTCTGGCCGCGCGGACGCCAGCAGCAGAGCGTGGAGAGGCTTTCCCAACCCCGAAATCGCTCCGATGGCAGCCGAACACCAGAGGGTGGCAGCCGGGAAAGCTTCTCATACAGAGCCCCGCATTCGGCGCGGACTTGGGCTTCCTGAGGCCGATCGCTGCACACCATATCCGCCTGCCGGGGAGCGATGGATGCGTTGATGGCGGAGGTGATCGAAAACCACATCCGCTTTCACGTCCTGCCGCCGAAGGATGCCGCCACCGACGAGCAAACCAAAGCCGCCGACGACCTGGTCAGCGCCCTGCACGCGTATCTGAAATAGGGCCGGCCCATCGAGGCAGTAGCGGCATGGTCGCGCCGGCCGCCGTATTTCGCATTTCGTCACAATCAGCGGTGGCGGTGTCTCCGTCGATGAACCTGAAGGAGGCCGGCTACCAAGGGTAGCCAACAGGGCCCTGCCCACAATTGTAGATTGCTCGACCCCGTGCAGGTGGTCCATGCGTGAAGGTCCAATCCCAGATTGCGTGCCAAACGTAGTAACCTTTCCCGATCGACTCTGTGGCGCCGCGAGCGCATGAGGCATTCTTCGAAATAGTCGACCAGGCGTTCTCACAAAGTCCTGATTAGTTTCCAGGCAAACGTGCCCGCAGGCCGAGAAATGTGCTGCGCCACCATACCAAGGTCTACTCCAGAATGCGGTGCTTGAGATTCATGACGTCGCGATACGGCACGACGCCGAGAATGATATCGTTTTCGTCGGTGATCGGCAGCGCTCTGAACCCGTATCTTAGAAACATGTCCGACGCCTGCTTCATGGTGCCGTCTTGAGGAAGGCTGATTACGCCCTCGACCATCAGGTCCTTCAGGAGGCGTTCATCCTCGGCCGCGAACATATCCCGGATATCGATAACACCCAGCAGCTTGTCCGAGTTATCGACCATGTAGAAGTACATAACTACGTCCATCGATTTGGCCGCCTGACGGAATTTCGCCCGCGCCTGCTCGACCGTCATCTCCGGTGGGCACTTAAAGAAGTTCGGCGTCGCGAAGTTCAGAATCGTGGCGTCCTGCTGCTCCATGATCTCTTCGATCTTCGCCACCATCGCTGGATCAAGGAGCCGGAGAATTACCCTCTTCTCGTCGCCTGGCAGCACGGATACGATGTCGGCCGCCTGGCCGGGGGTCATGTCGCCGATTAGTTGCGCGACCCGCTCCTTGCTCAATGCGAACACGACGTCGCGCTGTACGGCCGGGTCGATCTCCTCCAAAGTGTCCGAGGCGTGCTCCGTATCCAGGCCCTCCATCAGCACAACCCGTTGCGAGCTGTCCAACTCTTCGATGATGTCCGCCAGATCTACAGGGTGAATATCAGAAAGCTTTTCCTTGAGGACGTTCAGCTTCACGTGCCCCTGCATGGTGCCCAACTGGGGCGGCAGCGGCTGGACATAGGACCACGGGATGAGCCTCTTCTCGGACTCACCGTGACGGCGGTACAGGTAGTTGGCAACGACCTTCAATCCAACCCGGCACAGCAGGCCGTAACGGCCGATATCGACGTCGGCCACATAGATTCTGCCGCCGGTCCGGACCAGCCGTATGTCGTAAACGACTTCAACCTCGCGGTCATCCATGTCGAGCACTTTCTTGTCCAGCAGATAGTCCCTCAGGAGGACCTCTTCGACCGCAAGCGCCCGTACAAAGCCGAGGGGTTCCTCGATGTCGAGGACCACTTTCCGAAGGCCGAAAGAGCGGACCTGCGCCAGTGGAACCAGCAGCGGCGGGTCGCCGAAGGGCCGAGTGATCTGAAAATGGGTAACCTCCGCCACCTTGCCCTGGTCGACCGCGACCACGTCGCCCACCTTGCCCATCTTCCGAGTCCCGACATAGGCGCGAGCTCCCACTAACTGGGACAGGAAAAACGTCTCTTCGATTGCGTTCCTCGTCGTTCCGTTCATGGGTTACCTCCTTACTTAGTGGAGCGCTTGAACAAATTTGAACACCAGAATTCCGATCAGCAGGATCAGGTACCCACGCAGCATCCCCAGACAGACTCTGACCATGCGGGAGGTCTGCAGATGCGGGGTAGCGTATTTCTGGTTGATCGCTCGGACGGTCTGAGCTGTGTTCCTGAAAAATGTAATAATCATGCCTTTTCCTCCGGCTCCGTCATTTCAGAAGATTCGGAAACAGCGCGCTGATTCCGTACAAAGTGGAGACCAAAATGATCATTGCGGTGATGCCGACGTTGGCAATGTTTTGAAAAACCGTGTTCCTGTATTCGCCCATGGTTTCCTTGTCGTTCAGCAGCAGGATGAGGAAGACCAGAGCCGCCGGCAGCAGCGTCACCGCAATCACCTGGACGAACAGAGTGATCAGCACCAGCGGCGCGCCGGGGATCAACACGACCGTGCCCGCCAGCACGAGGACGAATATGTAATAGGCGTAGAACCACGGCGCCTCTTTCAACTTGTGATTCAGCGAGTGCGCCCAGCCAAAGACCTCTCCAAATGCCCACGAACTAGCCAACGAGATGCAGATCGCTCCCAGCAGTCCCGCGTCGAAGAGCCCTATCGCCAGGCATGTGCCCAGGTGCTTGTTGACCCCCATAAACTTAATGGCCGCCGTGGCCGCATCCTCGATGTGCTGCCCTGGGAGCAGGGTCGCCGTCAGGATCACGCAGAATGCGGCGACCACCACGGTAAGCACGGATCCGACGGCGGTGTCAACTTCGCCCCCCACCATGTCTTTCTCCTGTAGCCCCTTGTCCACCACGGCGCTCTGCTGGAAGAAGATCATCCAGGGTGCGATTGTGGTACCGATGTTGGCCATGAGCAGGAAGAACAAGTCATTGGTGAACCCTCCAGGCGGAAAATGGGGAATCAGGCTTCCACGCAGGATTTCATGAATCGGGGGATTGATCAAGAACGCAGCAGGAACATAGATCAGGTTGAGGCCGCAAAATACCAGTGCCAGTTTCTCCCAGGTCCAGTAGCGGCCCTGCAGGACCATCCAACTCATGATGAGACAGGCCCCGATGACCGTTACCCATGCCGGCACACCAAAGATCTTCAGGGCCGCGGTCATGCCGATGAACTCGGTGATCATCGTCAGCCAATCCGTCAGAACCAAGTCCAGCAACGAGAACCATCCCCAGAAGGAGCCGAAGGCGTGAAAGATGGCCTCGGCATGTCCGCGCTTAGTGACCGCTCCCAAGCGGACGGTCATCTCCTGAACATAGTAGGCAACCGGACCCAGGAGGATAAGAAACCAGATCAGATGAAAGCCGTACTGTGCGCCGGTGGCGGTGTAGGTGGTGATGCCGCCCGCGTCGTTGTCCGCCACCATGACGATGATGCCCGGGCCGGCGATCAATAGGTACAACCTCAAGGTCTTGAGGATCTTTTTGTATCGATAATAAAGTTTGGAAAGAATGTTCACGATGCCTTCCCTCGGTTGGCCGCTGGATTGTCCATCAGGTCAAGGGATACAGCTGGGACCCGCCGGCGGCGATGTCCCGGGATTGGGGGGAGCCATCACGAGTCTGTTCTTCATCGACGCATCTCCTTTCCCGCCCGCGTGCGGACACACCACAAGCAACTGTGGCTGGCGGCGCGGTATCACGGCCGCTGCCTACGGAACATTGGCTCAAGATGCCGAAGGGAGAAAATTCGCGCCCCGGGGAATTGGAGCGTCGGCCTTCAGCCCTTCGCGATCACCACCGCAATCCTGTGGAAGAAGCGGCGGCGAACGCGATAGCTGAGAGAGGCTATCGGTTTACCACCGGAACTTCCACGCCGTATCCTCCGGACTAGGAGGCTTATCGTCGTTCGGTTCCATATACCTTTCCGGAGACGAGTTTGAAGCTCAAGGAGGGAAACCAAAAAAGCCATCCCCCGAAGCGGAAGAAATGGCCAACTATCGCAAGCGATTGCTGACGGATTCCCCCACTGGTCCAAGCTTCAGCACCGCGCGCCGTGAGAGATCCGATGACCTCAGCCACCTTAGAGAAACCCTTAACCCGGGAGTCCCTGGTCAACCCTGACGCACATCTTTCGACGCCGGAGGGCAGTGGCCTGTTTGCCGCGCAGACGCCTCGCCTACCGAGGATCCATGCAAATCGGGTGTTCAGTAGCCCAAGCGGCGAACTACTTTCCATCCGATTCAACTATAAGCCACGATTCCGAAGATTGTCAACGATTCGAGACCGAAAAAGTCTACAAAATCTCCTAGTTGCAAACCAGTTACAGAAAGCGGCCGGAGCATTTGGAAGCCAAGACCGGACGACCCTCTTTGATCCGCCTTTTGCGGTGCTGATCGGTGCGATTCAGCTAGTTTTGTATACTTCCGTGATCGCAATGTACTCGGTATAGTACCTAGATTTCTCGCCGATGGCGCATATCAGCGGCTGAGGGCGCTCATTCTTCGAACGTGATCCAGATTGACCATTGCGTTCCGGTGAATGTGACGTCACCCCGCGCTCGCTGACGGCAACCGTCGGCTTCCACTTTAAGCCCAGCGCTTGCGACTCAAGGCAGCGCTCGATCATGAATGGTTTTCGTTGTGCGGACCGACGTTCGAATGTGATCAACTGCGGTGATTCTCAGGGGCGACTACCGCTATTCCGGAGCTGAGAGTCTGACTCAAGCGCACGGAATCGGAACGATCGGCTACTCGGACGCGCAAAAAGGCACTGCGGGGTCCGGGTTCGACCACGATTGCCACGCCCGGCCTCAAACCGAGGCGTGTCATCTCGCGCAAAGCCACGGGGTCGCGGTCGGACACGCTGCTAACGACGGCAGGAACGCCACAAGCCCATTTCGATAACAGCACCTCCGAGCGAATCGGAAGCGCGCCGCTTCGTTCGGGGATCGGGTGCCCGTGCGGATCGGTTTCGGGGTCTCCTAACTTCGCGGCGATCCGATCTTCAAACCGCTCCGAGATGAAGTGTTCCAGCCGTTCTGCCTCGTCATGAACCTCGTCCCAGGAGTAGTCGAGGAAATCATGAAGGAAACGCTCCAGCAGACGGTGGTGGCGAAGCACCTCCAGAGCGCGCATCTTTCCCGCGGCAGTCAAACAGGCACCATGGTGCTTCACGTATTTCACCAACGGTGGCTTCTGCGCAGCGAGCTTTTGCAGCATTCCCGTCACCGAAGCGGCACGGACACCCAGATGCTGAGCGAGGGCGTTGCTGGTCACGCGTTCCTGTCGAGAACCGCCCAACTCCAGTATCGCTTTCAGGTAATCGTCCGCCGATTCCGTGGTGTACGGTCCATGCACCCTAGGTAGCACTAAATCCAGATTACCTCCCGTCGCCGCACGCCTGCAATCGGTCCGGTTCGATGGTTGCTTTCATGAGCGCTTGACAGGGGACAATCAAAACGATATTATTTAGCCATGCCTAAATTATGGCTGCGCAGTCTCATCCTTCTCGGGCCCCTGGCGTTGCTGATTTCGGTCCCAGTACTACAGGTTCCGGCGCTGGCGCAGGGCGAGACAACGAGCGCCATCGTCGGGTCGGTCACCGATCAGACCGGCGCCGCGATTGCGGGCGCCACCGTGACCGTTTCCGGCACGGAAAACGGCTTCCAGCGTTCCGTGCAAACGGACGAGGCCGGGCGGTTTGACTTTCCGCAGCTTAAGCCAGGCGCGTACTCAGTGAAGGCGGAAGCGGACGGCTTTGAGGCACGGCAGAGCAACTCGGTCTCAGCCGGCCTTGGACAGAAGCAAACGGTCGATTTCAAGCTGAGCATCGCATCCTCAAACCAAACGATTCTCGTCACGGAGCAAGCGCCGCTGATCAATCCAGAGAATCCCAATACCGCGACCAGCCTGACTGCCCGCGCTCTCGAAGATCTGCCGAATCCGGGCGGCGACTTGACCTATCCGCTGCAGTTTGCCGCCGGCGCTCTCATCAATACCGCGGGGAGCAGCAACGACTTCGTCGGCGGCACGAATGGTTATGGCAATGTCCAATTCAATGGCCTGCCGTCCCTTTCGAACGGCTATATTGTAGATGGGCTGGAGACTAACGACCCGCTCACCAACCTGAATAGCGGCCTTTCGACCAATCTCGTCCTAGGGTTGAATTCCATTGCGGAGGTGACAGTCAATACCCTCTCTTATGCAGTCGATCAAGGCAGGTACGGGGCTTCTCAGGTTAACTATGTCACGAAATCCGGAACCAATCAGTTTCACGGAAACCTGTATGAACTGTGGGACGGCTCGAAGTTCAGTGCGGCCGACTTCTTTACGAACTCGACGCCGGGCAACCAAAAGCCGCGCTCCACGGTGAACCATTTCGGTGGAAGTCTGGGAGGGCCGATCCGGCGCGATAAGCTGTTCTTCTTCTTTGATTCCGAATGGGTTCGGATTGCGCTGCCGATCGTTACTGCCACAACGGTGCCGACGCCGGCGTTTCAGAACTACGTCCTGCGGCAATTGCCGCGCGGCGGTGTGGATTCCGTGACCGGATCGACGTATCAGCCAGCGCCGCAACTGGTGCCGTTCTACCAGAAGCTCTTTTCCCTGTACGGCAACACGGCGGGGACACCGCTCGCGGTTCTCGGCTGTCCGTTCAACAGCGATGGCAGCGCTGCGGGTGGCAATCCGCCCAATGGAAACGGTTGCGCTAACCGCCGGAGCGTTTCCCATTCCAGCGACGATCGCGAGCAAGTGCAAACGGCTCGCATCGATTACAACATCGATCCGCTGAACATCGCCTGGGTCCGGTTACAAGCCGACACCGGACTTCAGGCCGCTTACACCGATCCGATCAATCCTGTATTCGACGCTGCTTCTCCGCAGCCTCTATACTCGTTCGCTTCGGGCTATACGCATGTCTTCTCCGGGCATCTGGTTAACTACTTCAACCCCGCGTTCTCGTGGTATGAAAGCCTGTTTGGGCCGGCCGATTTACAGAAGACACTGGCGGCATTTCCGATCGTCCTCCAGGGCAGCGGCGCCAATGCGCCGTTCACCACGCTGGGAGGGCTCGACAATACGTGGGTGCAGGGCCGCCGCGCGAGTCGGTTCTTTATCAATGACAATCTGGCGTGGACGATGGGAGCGCACGAATTCCGGTTCGGAACCAACGGCCGGATCCTCCGTCTGAACGATTACGATTTCGGTGAAGGTGTGGTGCCGCTGGTCACTTACACCACGCTGCCGCAATTCATTTACGGCGTTGCGTCGACGGCTTCGGAAACCTTCCCGCTGGCCGACTCGCAACCGTACAACTTTCTCAACCTGGACTTTTATGCGCAGGACGCTTGGAAGGTGACGCGCAAGTTTACCTGGACCTTCGGCGTTCGCGACACGTACAATTCAAACCCGCTGAATCCGCATGGCGCCGTAGCGCGCCTCACCGGCTCGTTCGACTCGATTTCCCACGATGTGAATCAGCCGCTGAACCGGGTCATCCGGACCCAGCAGGGGACGATATTCGCCGCCACGCCGGCCGCAATCCTCCAGCCCAGAACCGCGATCGCGTGGCAGATCGCGCCGCATACTGTGTTGCGCACCGGTTTCGGCCTGTTCAGCGACATCCTACCGGGCAGCGTGGTCGATACCGTGGGAACGAACCCTCCCTACTCGAACACATTCCAGGGCGGACTGCTGGGCACGGTGGGCGGAGTGTCCATTGCGCCGGCTGTACCGAACAGCGCTATCGACGCGACTTCGGCGGCGAATCAGCAATTCAACTCCGGCTTCCCTCAGGGCGAGCTTTCCTGCGCGTCGCCCCTGGCTAATCCGAGCTCCTGCCTTCCGCCAATTTCCATCACCGCGGTTCCGGATGGCAAGCTCCACGCTCCTTACTTCATGCAGTGGAGTTTTGGCTTGGAGCACCAGATCGGCAACCAACTCGACTTGCGAGCTCAATACGTAGGCACGCGCGCGGTGAACCAGCCGTACGAAACGCAGGTGAATGGTTATCAGACGGTCTGCGAGGGCTGCTTCGCGCCGTTTCCTTACGGCCAGCCCACCGATCCCCGCTTCGGGCCGGTGACACAGTTGAGCACGGGCGCAAACAGCCATTACGACGGCCTCCAGTTAACCGCCGACAAGCGGCTGGCCCATGGCATTCAGATCCAGGCTAACTATACCTGGAGCCGCTGCATGGACACGGTCTCAAACGGCGGATTCCTGCCCTTCGCCGCCGGAGCCATTCTTTCACCGCTGCCGGGAGAACTTCGCCGGCAATACGGCCCCTGCGATTACGACGTCCGCCACAACCTCACGGCCCAATACGTTTATCAGTTGCCGATCAATTTCCAGAATCACGTGCTGGGCCGGGCGCTAAACGGATGGCAGGTCTCAGGCACCGCCTTTTGGCACAGTGGCTTGCCCTTCTCTGTGTTGAGCGCGGCCTATTCCGCCAACGGCAACGGCATTGTACAGGGCAGTGGCCCGCAGTATGCCAGCGTGGTTCCCGGCGTACCTTTGTACGAACACAATCCGATTCCCGGTGTCACACAACCGGGAACGATCCAGTGGCTCAACCCCGACGCCTTTGTTTCGGTTGTCGATCCGAGCACCGGTGCATGTGCCGGTGGGGACAGCCCGAAGAACTGCCAGTTCGGAAATCTAGGACGGAACGCGTTGCGCGGTCCCGATTTCGTCTGGAGCGACTTGTACCTGACGAAGTGGTTCCAGTTGAGCGAGCGGCTGAAGCTGCGCGTCGATAGCCAGTTCTTCAACGTCTTCAACCACCCGAATTTCGGCCTGCCAAATTTGGTATACGCAGGAATTCCGGGCAAACCCTCCACACAGACCGGATTCGGAGCGCTCAGCTACCCGACTGCGCCTCCGACAGGACTATTGGGCGTCGGGCTAGGTGGAGATAGTTCCCCTCGGATGATCGCGTTTCAGGCCCGACTGGAGTTCTGACGCCCAGCATACTCCCCCGCCATGGTGAGCGCCGGACTGATGACGCCATCGGCGCTGGCCGCATACCGTAACGATGCGGTCTACCTGCGGACGTCGCGTTATGTGCCGCCGCGGTGGGAAGTGGTGCGCGAGGCGGTGCAGGCGGTGTTCGATTTGCTGGAGCGCGAGCCGGAAGCAGCCGTTCGCGCAGTTCTGCTGTTCCCACCACCCGGCTCTCAGCGGCTTTGTGTGATCGGCAACTTCGTGAGCACGGTTGATGGCGTAGTCAGCTTCGAAATCGCCGGCAAATCCGGAGGAGGCGATATCAGCGGATTCGACGGGTCGGGCCGTTTCATTATGGGTCTCCTCCGGGCATCGGCGGACGCTGTCATGGTAGGATCCGGTACGCTTCACCAGACCGCACCGGAGCATCTATTCGTCGCCGAGCGCGTATTCCCGGAAGCCCGCGACCTTTATGCGCGCTACCGGCACGAGGTCTTGAAGAAGCCGGCTCCCCCGCTCCAGGTGGTCGTGAGCGGAGGCGGCAAAGTGGATCTCAGAAGGGCCATATTCCAGACACCCGGCATACGAACATTGATCGTCAGCACACAAGCCGGTAGCGGTCTTCTCGCGGCGAGCGGGGCAGGATTGCTGATTTCGACGGAAGTCAGGACGGTCGACGGTCCATTCTTGCGCCGGCTGACATTCTCGAACTTCTGCACGCTGAGTTTGGCGTATCGCTGCTTCTACATGAAGGCGGCCCTACGCTGTTCGGCAAGTTCGTGGCGGACGGCTGCGTCGACGAACTTTTCCTCGCCCTAGCCCCTCAGGTGGCGGGCCGAAACATGGAGTCGCAACGCCCGGAATTGATCGCCGGCGTGGAGTTTCTTCCGGAAACGGCGCCATGGCTGGACATCGTCAGCGTGAAGCAGCGGGGCAACCACTTGTAACTGCGGTATGGTGCGGCTCACGGCCGCGACACTACCGGTTAGGGGACTAGCAGTATCCCGGCGCCCCTGCGGATCCGGCATGGGACCGCCCCTACGCCGCGGGGGAGAGATCCCTCTTCCACACGCTGCGCAACGCGCCGAGCGTGATGGGCAGCGCGCCGGCGAAGAGGAAAACCACATCGCCCACCATGCGCAGCCATTCCAGCTTATGGTAGGTACCACCCATGAGAAAGGTGAGGCGGCGCGCATGCCAATACCCGTTCGCGACGGAATCCCAGAGCTGAATCACTCCTCCGGGGAACAGATCCAGTGCAATCATGAGCGCAAGGCCTACGTTGGCGCCCCAGAAGCCCACCCGGACGAACTTCTGCGTCTCTTTCCATGTGACGTCGGATTGCATGGCCCTCAAGCAGAAGACCAGCACTGCCAAGGCCAACATCCCAAAGACGCCGAACAGTGCGGCGTGTCCGTGATTGGGGGTGAGCGACGTGCCCACTTCGAAGTAGGACACGATCGGCAGGTTGATCAGGAAACCGAAGATCCCCGCGCCGACGAAGTTCCAGACACCCACGGCCATGAGGAAGTAGATGGACCACTTCTGGCCCCACGCCAGATCGTGGCCGCACGCGGAACATTGCGCCTTCCTCAGCTTGATGAAATCCCAGGCGTCCAGAGTCAGAAGCGTGAGAGGCACAACTTCCAGAGCCGAGAAGCACGCCGCCAGCCCCATGTTGAGCGTCCCCTGGCCCGTGAAATACCAATGGTGGCCTGTGCCGACGATCCCGCCACTGAGATACAGGATGGCATCCAGGTAGATCAGCCGCGTGGCGGTCTTGGTGCTGACCACGCCCATCTGGTGGAACATGATGGCGACCAGCACCGTCGCGAAGAGTTCGAAGAATCCTTCCACCCAAAGATGGATGATCCAGAAGCGCCAGTTGTCGATGACGGCGAAGTTGGTGTGCGGGCCATAGAACAGCGCGGGCAGGTAGAAGACCGGGATGGCCACGGCCGCGTACAGAAAGAGCGAGGACAGTTCGCGCTTGTCAGGGCTCTTGAAGGCGGGCTTGAGCGCCCGAAACATCAGAAACAACCAGAAGAGGAGGCCAACGGCCAGCAAGTACTGCCAGAACCGCCCGAGGTCCAGATACTCGGAACCCTGGTGACCGAACCAGAACCAGAACTGCCCCAGCTTGTTGTTGATGCCGAGGGACTCGCCTGCCAGGCTGCCGAAGACGACCACCACCAGCGCACCGAGGAGTGCGTAGACGCCGGCTCTCTGGTGTTTGGGCTCCGCGCCACCGACCCACGACGCCAGGAAAAGGCCGCCGCCCACCCAGGCTGTCGCGATCCAGAAGATGGCGAGTTGTAGGTGCCAGGTGCGCGCCAGGGTGTAGGGCAGCCAGCGGGCGATGTCGAGCCCGTAAAAGGCCCCCGTCTCCACACGGTAGTGGGCGAGCACGCCTCCCAGGAACGATTGCGCTAGGAACAGGAGGGCCACGATGGCAAAGTACCATCCCGTCGCCCATTGGCTGGGCGTGAGCTTCAAAGCAAGGGGAGCGGAGTGCATGATGTGGGCGCTGGCGCCCTCGCCCTTCCAGCCCAGGTAGTCGAACTTACCGACCACGAAGAGGATCAAACCCAGCCCCGACAGGAGGGTGATCAGACTGAGGGCGCTCCAGACATAGGCCTCGGTGGAAGGGCGGTTTCCCGCGATGGGCTCGTACGGCCAGTTGTTCGTGTATGAGTAGTCCTTCCCAGGGCGATTCGCCGCTGCGGCCCAGGCCGCCCAGGCGAAGTACGAGGTCAACGCTTTTTGCTCCGCGGGGTTCCGAATATAGTTGGCTGGCAGCCCGGGAGCCGCGTCCTTCCTGGTGAAGTAATCGCTCCACTCGGGAAGCTGTGTGCGGTAGGCGGCCACCTCGCCCGGCGAGAACCGGAGCGTGCGCGAGGTTGGTTCGTACCGGTTCTCTTTAAGTGCCGTCATCGTCCGCGCGGATGCGATGCTCCGCTCGTCCGGCGAGAGCTGCGCGAAGGGTTTGCCGTACTTCTCGTTCGCGATCGTGTCCAGGGTCACCTCGCTGAGCCTATGCAGGTACTCCGCGCTGTAATCGGGACCCAAGTAGGCGCCATGGCCCCAAAGGCTCCCGTGCTCCATCAGACCGTACTTGAGAAAGACCTCCTGGCCCATCTGGATGTCGGCTCCAGTAAACAACACCGTTCCCATTACATCTGTGACCCGCTCGGGGATGGGTGGAGCGTTCGTATAGGTCAGGACCGTTACAAAGGTCAGAACCGAGAAGCCAGCGATCATGACGAGGATGGCCGAATGTCTCCACCACGGAGAGAGACTCGCAGCATTGGCCGATGTGGCGATCATATGCCCCCTTCACTTCCTGCCAGGAATTTCAGCTTTCCAGTTCCTTACGGCAGAAGAACGTATTTGGACCTCTTACTCTGCAATAGTATACCCTTGCGCTTCTGCCCTCCGGGAATCGGGAAACCTCGAGAGATACAGTCCCAGAACTAGACGAAACGGCATCGGAACGCCACCAGAGGCTGAGTAGCTACCGCCGTGAGCGCTTCCACCTCACCGCCGCGCATTTCCTCACGTCAACCTATCTCCTGAGGGTAGGTGATACGGATGCCGGCGACCTTTGCGAAGCCGGTAACCGAGTGGGGCTGTGTCCGGCTTGCGCTCATGATATGTTCGACCCGCACGCCGCGTACCTTCAGTGCGTCCGCTATGAGTGAGCGATGACAGCGCCAGGGTACCGCCTCGGCGCACATGATGACGGTTTGCTCGCGTGCCGCGAGTTGCATAAGGTTCTCCAGACCGGCTGCGAACTCCGGCGTTTGCATGTAATCGGCGAAACCCCGGAACGAGGAATTGTACCATCCGGTGTTCGGCGAGTCCGTGCGTGCGTGCCGCAGTCCCCCAAGCTGCTCCATGTAGGTGTAAGCGATTCCTGCGAGCCGCAGCGCTTCCGGCAGGGTGTCGCGATTGAACTGCGGGTTGTGGCGAGAGCGCGGAATGGTCCGCACATCCACGAGGTGTTTCACGCCGTGAGCCGAGAGCATTTCGACGAAGGTGTCAGAAGTTCTCGTCGAATGACCGATGGTCAAGACCGTCGGCTGGGTAACAAGTACGTTCTCACCGCTCATTGCACCGATCGGAGCTCCTCAGGTTTGGCTGCGGAGGTCGAGCAGCCGCTCCAGTTCGGCGGGCTGGATACCACTGCGCTCGCGGGCGACCTCCCGGATTGTACGTCCGCTGGCGCTCGCTTCCTTAGCCAGCGCGGCGGCTTGCTCATAGCCGATGATCGGAGCCAGCGCGGTGGCCATGGCCAAGGACTGCTCGACGAATGCCGCGGCGCGTTCCCGGTTGGCTTCCAGCCCTCGCACCAGGCGCGCCTCGAAATTTCGGCTACCCGCGGCCAGCAGCTCGATCGAATCCAACAAATCCCAAGCCATGAGCGGCATCATGACGTTCAGTTCGAAATTGCCCGCCGCGGCGCACCAGGCAATCGCGGAATCGTGCCCAATCACCTGCGCGCACACCATCAGCAGGCTCTCCGCAATGACCGGGTTGACCTTGCCGGGCATGATGCTCGAGCCAGGTTGCGTGGCGGGCAGGTGAAGTTCACCAATGCCGCAACGCGGTCCCGAGCCGAGCCAGCGTATGTCGTTGGCGATCTTGACGAGCGACAGCGCGTAGTTTCTCAGCGCGGCGGATAGGAAGGCCGCAGCATCGCGCGCCCCCTGCGCCTCGAAATGATTGGAGGCCTCGCGAAGAGGGAGGCCGGTGCGGACAGCCAGTTCTGCGATTACCGCGGCGGCGAAGCCTGGGGGCGCGTTGAGCCCCGTGCCAACCGCAGTGCCGCCGAGGGCCAGTTCGCACATGGCCGGCAGGGCCGTCTCCACGCGCTCCCGTGCCGCTTCCACTTGCCGCGCGTATCCCGAAAACTCCTGCCCCAGCCGCATGGGGACGGCGTCCTGAAGATGTGTGCGGCCGATCTTGATAACGTCGTCGAATTCGCGGCCCTTCGCCTCCAGCGCCCCGTGCAGGTTGCGCATAGCGGGCAGCAACTGGCATTGAACCGTCTCAACGCTCGCCATATGCAGGGCGGTGGGAATCACGTCATTGCTGGACTGCCCGCGGTTGACTTCATCGTTTGGGTGCGCGCCGGCCAGATGGCCAATCACCTCGTTGGCGTTCATGTTGGTTGAGGTGCCACTGCCGGTCTGGAAAACGTCCACAACGAACGAGCCGTCGTGGCGGCCTTCGGCAACCTCATTGGCGACAGCTTCGATGGCAGCGGCCTTGGCCTGCGGCAGGTAGCCCATCCGGCCGTTCACCTGAGCGGCAGCGGCCTTGATCAGGCCGAGCGCGCGCAAGAACGGCCGCTGAAACCGCATCCGGCTGATGGGGAAGTTCTCCACCGCGCGGGCGGTCTGAGCTCCGTAGAGTGCGTCCCGCGGTACGCGCATCTCACCTATGGTGTCGCGCTCGATCCTGTAGTCCTGCTCCATGTGCCCCAAGACTCAATTCTTCTCTTTCACCGTACCACCGCGGGGCTCCAGGAGCTGGAGCAGGACTCGCACATGCATATTCATCTCGAAAACAACATTCTGTTTCCGCGTGCGATCGCACTGGAAAACTCCGGGCGGTGATCGGGTTACGAAGGTCGAAAAAGAAACGCTGCCGGAAACGTCTCCGGAAGAGATTATGTGTTCTGGGTCGACTGGTTTTGCGACGATCCCCGTCGTCATCAACGCCGTAAACGGCCGTCAGGCGGATCTTGGGGCGTCCTCAACGTAGGATCGGAGTTTTCTTGACGCCATTTTGACGCCGTTTCTCTTACAATGGAGCCCTGGGGCGTTCGATCAAAGGAATTGCGAAGCAGGTGTCCGGATCTTCGTTTAGGAGAGGACTATGAAGCCGACGCAACAGCTTCACGACTTCGGCCAGAGCCTATGGCTTGACAACATCACGCGAGGGCTGCTGACGAGTGGGATGCTACGCCGTTACATCGATGATTTCTCGGTGACAGGGCTGACCTCGAATCCCTCGATCTTCGACCACGCGATCAAGAACTCGAACTTCTACGACGATGCCATTCGCCAGAAGAGGAAGGAAGGCAAGTCAGGCGAAGCCCTGTTCTTCGAGCTTGCGATTGAAGATCTGAGGCAGGCCGCCGATCTCTTTCGACCGATCCACGACGCAACCGCTGGCTCGGATGGCTGGGTGTCTTTGGAGGTATCTCCGTCACTGGCTTACGACTCGGCGAGCACGGTAAAAGAGGCGATTCGTCTCCACGCTCAAGCGCAACGGCCCAATCTCTTCATCAAGATTCCCGGCACCAGCGAAGGGCATGCCGCCATTGAGGAAACCATCTTTGCAGGGGTACCGGTAAACGTTACGCTCCTATTCTCGCCCGGGCACTATATAGCGGCGGCCGAAGCGTACCTCCGTGGGATCGAGCGCCGGATCGCGGCGGGGCTCGACCCAAAGGTGCGCTCCGTGGCATCGATGTTCATCAGCCGCTGGGACAAAGCCGTGACGGGGAAAATTCCGAAGAAACTTCAAGATCGTCTGGGCATTGCGATCGCAAAGCGCACGTACAAAGCATACCGCGATGTGCTCGCTACATCACGGTGGCAGAACGCCGCCCACGCAGGCGCTCCGCTGCAGCGCCTGCTCTGGGCCAGCACCGGCACCAAGGACCCGAAAGCCTCCGATGTCCTTTACATCAAGGCGTTGGCTGCGCCCGACACGATCAATACCATGCCCGAGGAGACGCTGCTTGCCTTCGCCGATCACGGCGCACTGGGTGAACTCCTGCCGGGAGATGGCGGCGATGCCGAGAGCGTGATCGCCGCATTTGCCAAAGCCGGCATCGACCATGAGCAACTCGCCGCCGATCTTCAGCGCGAAGGTGCCGCGTCGTTCGTTGAATCCTGGAAGGATTTGCTCAACTGCATCGGGTCGAAGAGCGCCACGCTCAAAGCTGCCGGCTGACGGGGTCCGGCGAATCGAGGAGACCCTTGCCTAGAGGATGGTCCGCGTGCGCGGAACATACCTATTCGTTTTGAAAGGGAAGGAGCCGAAAAATGCAGATTGGAATGATCGGTCTGGGGAGGATGGGCGCCAACATGGTCCGCCGTCTGCAACGCGGTGGCCACCAATGCGTTGTCTTTGATAAGAACCAGGATAACGTGAGGGACTTAGCGAAGGAAGGCGCGACCGGAGCCGCGTCACTCGAAGACTTCGCGGCAAAACTGAAGCCTCCACGGGCGGCATGGTTGATGGTGCCCGCGGCGGCGGTCGACGGCGCACTCCACGGCCTCTGCGCCCAAATGCATAAGGGCGACATCGTCGTGGATGGAGGTAATTCTTACTACATCGACGACATCCGTCGCGCCAAGGAACTCAAGCCGCGAGGTGTTTATTACCTTGATGTTGGGACCAGCGGTGGCGTGTGGGGTGTCGAGCGTGGTTTCTGCATGATGATTGGCGGTGAGGCCGACCCCGTCCGCCGCCTGGATCCGGTCTTCAAGACGCTTGCGCCGGGACGCGGCGATATCGCACGCACGCCGGGCCGCGAGAATTCCTCCGGCACGGCAGAGGATGGCTACCTGTATTGCGGACCTTCCGGCGCCGGCCATTTCGTCAAGATGGTTCACAACGGCATCGAATACGGCATCATGGAGTCGTATGCCGAGGGGCTCAACATCCTGCGGCACGCCAACGTGGGCAAGAGCGCCCGGAGCGTCGATGCCGAGACGACGCCCCTGCGCAATCCGGAACATTATCAATACGACTTCAATCTGGCCGATGTCTCCGAAGTTTGGCGCCGCGGCAGTGTAATCGCCTCATGGTTGCTAGACCTGACCGCAATTGCACTATTCGGGCAGCACGATCTCTCCAAGTTTTCCGGCCGCGTGTCCGATTCCGGGGAGGGCCGGTGGACCATTACTGCCGCCATCGACGAAGGAGCCCCCGCGCCGGTCCTGAGCGCGGCGCTCTATCAGCGGTTCGCGTCAAGAGGGGAAGATGATTTCGCAGACAAGTTACTCTCCGCGATGCGATTTGGGTTCGGCGGCCATGTCGAGAAGAAGTCATGAGAGCCGTCTCCAGGAAGGCCAATTCGGTTCTGGTGATCGATGTCGGTGGAACGCACGTCAAGGTGCTGGGCACGGGGCAACCCCAAGAGCGCGAGATTCCTTCCGGCTCCAGGATGACCGCCCGCCAAATGACACGAGATGTGAAGCGTGTAACCAAGGATTGGGAATATGACCGCGTTTCGATCGGCTATCCAGGGCCGGTAATCCATGGACGCCCTATCCACGAGCCCTACAACCTGGGCGATGGCTGGGTCGGATTTAACTTCGGCAGTGCATTCGGCTGCCCAGTTAAGGTGATCAATGACGCCGCCATGCAGGCGCTGGGAAGCTACCAAGGCGGTCGCATGCTCTTTTTGGGTCTAGGCGCCGGGCTCGGGTCCGCAATGATCGTCGACGGAATACTGGAGCCCATGGAACTGGCGCATCTTCCTTACAAGCATGGGAGGACTTATGAGGACTACGTTGGTGCTCGCGCTCTGAAGCGATCGGGGAAAAAGAACTGGCGGCGCCATGTGGCCGATGTCGTGGAGCGGCTCAAAGACGCTTTAGGCGCTGAATACGTGGTGCTGGGCGGAGGAAATGCAAAAAACATCAAGAAGCTGCCTCCAGGCGCTCGCATGGGCGATAACCGGAACGCCTTTATTGGTGGCTTTCGCTTGTGGGAGGGAAAGACCAAGCCTCCGGCCGGATCCCCTAAGAAATGACCATTAAGCCTATGCCACTTTCTGTAAGGAGAACTCAACCAGAATGAATGACAACCGAGCAGATGGTGCGAATGGAGATGCCTTATGACCGCGTCCCATTCGGACGCGCTGGTGCTATTCGGAGTGACGGGCGATCTCGCCCACAAGATGATCTTCCCGGCACTCTATGCGATGGTAAAACACGGTACCCTCAAGGTCCCGGTAATCGGCGTCGCCCTCCCCAAGTGGAGTCTGGATCGTCTGCACAACCGCGTGACGGACAGCATCGAGCGATCGGGTGGAATCGATAACCAGCCTGCCCTCCACCAGCTTCTGTCCCTGTTCCAGTATGTCAGTGGGGATTATGACGACCCGAACACGTTCGCGGCGATAAAAAGGGCGCTGGATAAGGCTCGGCGCCCGGCGCACTACCTCGCTATCCCGCCCTCGCTCTTCGAGATGGTGATCAAAGGACTCGGCGCCGCGGACCTGGCTCAGCATGCCCGCGTCATTGTCGAGAAGCCGTTCGGACGCGATTTGGCCTCCGCGAGGGAGCTCAACAAGGTAGCGCGGACGGTGTTCCCGGAAGACTCGATCTTCCGCATCGATCATTTCCTTGGAAAGGAGGCGATCATGAATATCCTCTATTTCCGCTTCGCCAATTCGTTCCTGGAGCCGATCTGGAACCGCAACTACGTGGCCAGTGTCCAGATAACCTTGTCGGAGGATTTCGGCGTGAAGGATCGAGGAGCGTTTTACGAAAGCGCCGGCTGCCTGCGCGACGTGATCGAGAACCACCTCTTCCAGATCGTGGCGCTACTGGCCATGGAGCCCCCGGCCGATAGGGACTTTGGAGCCGTTCAAAGGGAGAAAGCCAAGGTCTTTCGAGCCATGCGCCCTCTGAATCGCGACGACTTGGTGCGCGGCCAGTACGCTGGCTACCGGAAGGAGCCAGGTGTTGCGAAGCACTCCGACGTCGAGACCTTCTGCGCCCTGCGGCTTTTCATTGACTCATGGCGCTGGGAGGGGGTGCCATGGTACCTGCGCTCCGGCAAATACCTGGCCGAGACCGCAACCGAGGTCCTGGTGGAGCTGAAGCCGCCACCGCAGAGGCTTTTCGCCGACTCAGCGCCAACGACAGGCAGGGCCAACTACCTGCGCTTCCGGCTGTCCCCCAGCTCGGCCATCGCCCTGGCCGCTCGTGTCAAACTCGCAGGGAAAGAGTTCGTCGGGGACCAGCGAGAGCTCTACCTGTTCGAAGAACAGCCGGGGGAGGAAGCGCCCTACGAGCGGCTCTTGGGCGACGCCATGGCCGGCGATGGAGCGCTCTTCACCCGTGAGGATGCGGTCGAGGCCGCCTGGGCGGTGGTCGATCCGATCCTTAAGACGCACCACCGTACTCGCCCCTACAAACGCGGCAGTTGGGGGCCGAAAGAGGCTGACGAGTTCATCGCGCCAGACGGCTATTGGCACAACCCCAGACCAAAGGAGGCAGCCGGATGATGAACCCGCGCCGGCGGTGTTTTGCCCGCGGTGGGACAGACGTCCTCCCGCAGGCTCACTTGGCCGCACGGTTCCAGGGGCGCGGGACTGGAGTGCGTTCCGTACCCGCCGGTGGCGCGCTGCGTAACTGGTAAAATGTTGGGGATGAAACTACTGGGAATCATTGGTGTCTGCTTGTGCCTGGCCGCGGCGCCGTGGGCGCTCGCCGGGGCTGCGAACGGCGATCCGGCCAAGGGGAAGACAGTGTTTGAAGCCTGCGCCGTGTGCCACAACCCGGACTCGACCGAAACCAAGATGGGGCCCGGACTCAAGGGCCTGTTTAAACGAGCGAAGCTGAAGAACGGCCAGAAGGTAACCGACGCGACCGTTCGCGCCCGCATCGACGAAGGGGGCGGCGGCATGCCGGCTTACAAGGACATGCTCACCGACGGCGAAAAGAACGACCTGATTGCCTACCTCAAGACACTGTAGCGGCGCGGCGTGCGGCGCGCATTCGCTACAATGGCAAGTGTGGGCACCAAAACCAAGAGCGAAACGCCTGAAAAGGCCGAACCAGCGGGGACGGCGGACGCGGTCGAGGAACCGCGCGGCCTCTGGGACCGTTACCGCGCGCTGACGCACGAGGTTCACCGCGGCTTTGTCGCGGAGTGGACCGTCACCATCATCTTGCTGCTGTTCGCCACTACCAGCCTGGTGCAGGCTTTCGTGATCCCCAGCGCATCCATGGAGGGTTCGCTGCTGATCGGCGACCACGTGCTGGTGGACAAGCTGACTTTCGCGCCGCCGGGAGCGATTTCCAGCCGCCTGTTGCCGTACCGTAATGTGCGCCGCGGCGACATCATCGTCTTCCGCTACCCGATGGACATCAAGGAAGACTACGTGAAGCGGGCAATCGGAATCCCGGGCGACCATATCCGGCTGGTCGACAAGCAGCTCATCCTCAACGGGCACGCCGTCAACGAGCCGTACGTACAGCACATCTTCCCGTATATCGACCAATACCGCGACAACTTCCCCGACGCGCCGCCGGAGCCGGGCGTGATGCAGCCGGCGATCGACATGCTCACCAACAACGTGGTGAACGGCGAACTGATCGTGCCGCCCGGTTGCGTTTTCGCTATGGGCGACAACCGGGACGACTCGCTCGACAGCCGCTACTGGGGTTTTGTGCCGCGCCAGAACATCGAGGGGACGCCGCTGGTGATCTACTGGTCGTTCGAGGCGCCCACCGCCGATCTGACCAACGGCAACATCGGCATCGACCACATCATGGACATCCTGACTCACTTTTTCACCAAGACCCGCTGGTCGCGCACGTTCAAGCTGGTCCACGGCTATCCGCTGAAGTGAAGCGGCGTCCATTCGCTACAATGACAACTGTGGAGAGCAAGAGGAAGGTTGAAACGGCCGGGAAGGGCCATCAACCGGTGGCGGCAGATGCCAGCCAAAAGCCACGCGGGATCCGGAACCGTTACCGGGCGCTGACACGCGGCGTCCGCCGCGGTTTCGTCGCGGAGTGGACCGTCACCATCATCTGGATGCTGTTCTTCTTTACCAGCGTCGCCCAGCCGTACGTGATTCCCAGCGGGTCCATGGAGGGTACGTTGCTCACCGGCGACCACGTGTTCGTTGATAAGCTGGTTTACGCACCGCCGGGCGCGATCTCAAGCCGCCTGCTGCCTTACCGCAACGTGCGCCGCGGCGACATCATCGTGCTCCGCGATCCCGTGGATCTGAGCAAAGACCTGGTGAAGCGGGCGATCGGAATCCCGGGCGACCATATCCGGCTGGTCGACAAGCAGCTCATCCTCAACGGGCACGCCGCCAACGAGCCGTACGTGCAGCATATTCTCCCGTATATCGACCAATACCGCGACAACTTCCCCGACGCGCCGCCGGACCCGAGCGTGATGGCACCGGCCATCGCCATGCTCACCGACAACGTGGTGAACGGCGAGCTGGTGGTGCCGCCCGGTTGCGTTTTCGCGATGGGCGACAATCGCGATAATTCGCTCGACAGCCGCTATTGGGGCTTCGTGCCGCGGCAGAACATCGAGGGGACGCCGCTGGTGATTTACTGGTCGTTCGAAGCGCCCAGCGCCGATTTGACCAACGGCAACATCGGCATCGACCACATCATGGACATCCTGACCCACTTCTTCACCAAGACCCGCTGGTCGCGCGCGCTGAAGCTGGTCCACGGCTATCCGCTGAAGTGAACTCGAGGCGCCCGCAGCGCCCACGCGCGCAGCAGGTAAGCTGCTCGCCTGAAGTATCCCATGGCCGTCGTGAAGCGGCAGTCCAGCCCGGGGATCCGACTGGGAGAGCCCGGCGAGGCCTCGGCGCGGCGAGACGCTATAATTAAGCTATGCTTACCCCCACCGAAAAAATTTGGCACAACGGCCGTTTCATCAAGTGGGAAGACGCCACCGTACACGTGCTCTCTCACGTGTTGCATTACGGCAGCTCGGTGTTTGAAGGCATCCGCTGCTATGCCACGCCCACCGGCCCGGCCATTTTCCGGCTGCGCGAACATGTGCGGCGCATGCTCGATTCCGCCAAAGTGTACCGCATGGAGCCGCTGGGCTTCACGGCGGCGCAACTGGAAGAGGCGATGCTGGAGGTAGTGCGCGTGAACCGGATGAACGCCTGTTACGTGCGCCCGATTGCGTTCCGCGGCTACGGCGAGGTGGGTGTGAACCCGGTCAACAATCCGATCGAGGTCTACATCGCCTGTTGGGAGTGGGGCAAATATCTGGGCGAAGAGGCCATGGCGCAGGGAGTGGATGTGTGCGTTTCGAGCTGGAACCGGCTGGCGCCCAACACGTTGCCCGCGCTCGCCAAAGCCGGCGCCAATTATATGAACTCGCAGCTCATCAAGATGGAAGCCCTCGCCAACGGTTACGCCGAAGGCATCGCGCTCAATACCGCCGGCTACGTCAGCGAAGGCTCGGGCGAGAACGTGTTCGTGGTGCGCGATGGCGAGATTCGCACGCCGCCGCTGGGGGCGTCGGCGCTGCCCGGAATTACCCGCGACACGGTGCTTACTCTGGCGCGGGAGCTGGCGATTCCCGTCACCGAATCGGAGGTGCCGCGCGAGATGCTCTACATCGCCGATGAGGTGTTTCTGTCCGGCACCGCAGCCGAGATCACCCCCATCCGCTCGGTGGACCGCATTGCCGTTGGCAAGGGACGCCGCGGCCCCATTACCGAGAGGCTGCAGAAAGCTTTCTTCGCCATCATCGACGGCAGCCGTCCCGACACGCACCACTGGCTCTGGCCGGTGGAAGCGCGGCAGCCGGTTTCCGCGAAGTAATCTCACATACCCGCAGCCCGCTCGTGAGCACCGGCCGGACCAAAGTCCGAGATGGCGACAACACCTCAAAGTGAATCTTTTCTGGGTCGGCGATGAGCCGGCCGGGAGTGGTGATCAAGGCACGGTCCGGCCAGTTGGAGACCGGGCAGTCAAGCGAACGGAATGAGATTAATGTGCCCGAAACTGGACGACCGGATGTATTCTGGAGGTGACCGGCGCCAATTCGGAAGTCGCGCTTCCGTAGGATCCCTGTGGAGCGCGACTTGCCTACCGGAGATGAGGAGGAGGTATGAGCAATATCTCAAAGCGTACGCTATTCTGGGCGCCGCGTGCGCTGTCCATCCTATTCATCGCTTTCATCAGTATGTTCGCGTTGGATGTGTTTGGGGAGAATCTCGGCTTCTGGAGAACCCTTCTGGCACTCACCATTCATATGATTCCATCGTTAGTGCTGCTCGGTGCTCTGGCAGTGGCATGGCGTTGGGAGTGGATCGGCGCCGTCATTTATACGGCTGCTGGTGCGCTGTATGTGATCACGCTCCTGCCACGCGGGTTGGTGCCGGCCTCGATCAAGCTGCTGTGGATAGCTACAATTGCGCTGCCCGCATTCGTGATCGGGGCGCTGTTTCTGGCAAATTGGCTAAAACACGACCAGATTCGGGCCAAGACGTAGCGGCTCGGCATGACTGAGGGGACAATTCTGGTGCCTTGATGCCGCCATCCGGAAATTGACGTGCCCGGAATCAAGTTGACACGTAACGCCCGTTGCTGACATTTGCTGGATGCAGCGGGACGGGGCCTACACTGTGCTATGGCGACGACAAACGCTTGCGCGGTGGTTTCTACGCGGAAGGGATCTCGCGGCTTGCGCAACCACCCTAGCTACCTCCCCCGAGATTTGCCAGGATGGCTGCGTTTGCCGCCTGATGGGTCTACTTGTTTGTAGCGCGAGCGCCACCTTCCGCGCTAGCGGGAATTGGGCGCTGAAGGTCCTTTTCAACAAGTTTTTCGCGCCAAGCGGATGTTGCAGTTACCCGGCGCGGAGTGTGGCAAAGTTGTGCATAAAACGCGCCTCGCCGAAATGTTTCTACAAGCCCGGCCAAGCACACGTGCGGCGCGCTCAACGTGTCAGGCCATCACTTTCAAAAAGGCGGCTTTGAATTTTTCCATTTCCTCGGGCGTGCCCACGGTCACGCGCACGAAGGTGGGCCAACTCGGCCAGACCCGCCCGATGTAGACCTTCTCTTTGCGCATCGCCATGACGATGTTTTCGCCGGGCTGACGCACGTTGAGCATGAAACAGTTGGAAACCGAGGGCACGAATGGGAACTTGTGCTGCTCGAGAAACGAGAAGACGCCGGAACGCACGTCGCCGATCCTCTTGCGACGCTCCGGCACCACGGTTTTGGATTGGAGGCTGGCCGAGGCCGCCACCATTCCGGTGATCGGCATCATGCCGGCGCTGAACACCGACAACTTGTCGAGCAGATCCGGCCGCGCCAGCGCCGCGCCGGCCCGCAAACCAGCCATGCCATAGATCTTGGAAAACGTGCGCAGCACGATCACGTCTTTGTCCGCCGCCACCAGATCCGTATTGAACGGCGCACCGGCGATGTGAGTATATGCTTCATCGATCATCACGACGGCGCCATTCGGCTTGTTCGCGACCAGCCAATCGATGTCCGCCTTCGGCGTCAGCGTGCCGGTCGGATTATTGGGATTGCAGACGTAAATGAGACCGGCGTCGGCGACCGCAGCCATGGCCTTCACGTCGTGCGCATAATCCTCGGTCAAGGGAATGCGCACCACCCTGGCGCCGATGAACCGGGCGGCGCGTTCGCCGGCTTCGTAACCGGGATCCGCGACGACGAACGCCTTGTTGGGCGAAGTAAATGCCAGCACAGCCTGGTGCAAGGGCGGGCTTGACCCCGCGTAGATCCGCACGTAGCTCAGCTTCAGTTGCTCCTGTTGAGCGAGAATTGCCGCCAGCCGATCGGTTTCGCCGAACAGGTAACGGCCACCTTGCGAGATGATGTTGGCCACCGCCTCGCGGGCTTCCGGACAGGGTCCGAGAGGATTCTCGTTGGCGTTGATCATCACTGCATCCGGCGGTGCGTTCTCGACTTTAGAGAACTGCGCCAGCGCCGGTTCGTTATAGAACGGAAGGCTGGACCCGGCCGTCAGCAGAGCAGCCAAGCGCCCAAAACGACGGCGCGAAAACCCGCGCTGCTCAAATTGCCTTTTCTCAAGCTCGGTCAATTGCACGCCGGACCTCCTTTTTTGCGAGATGGCCGGGACAGGGAAAGTTGGCGAACGAGACGTTTTGTCATGATGCCGCGCCGCGATCGCCCAGCCTCAATGCGGAGAGGGTATGAACGGGTACGAACAGACAGGCGATCAAAAATAGTAGTGCGGGACCGAAGGTTCAAGCGGAGTGAGCAGAAAGGAAATGAGGGCGGTCATGCGCGGAGCATGAAACTAGGAGGCCTCTGTTGCCGGTCATCGTTGTGCGCTCCTGGCGCTGTGCCGAGAACCTTAAGGCTCGGCTTGTTCCGACCGTTCAGAACTTCCCGTACTACCGTTCATGCGCCGCGAATGAGGCCGCCCTCATCGTAGCCCGGTTCTATTTTTGGCACCTCCCGCCGGCCCGCCAGGACCGGCTCCCAAAACCGCATCCGGAATCAACAAACCGGCGTGATTCCATCTACATAATCACGCCAGTTGGTATTCTTGTCAATAGCAATGGCGGTACTGGCCGTTTGGAATTTACACCTAACCTGATGTGGCGAATGGGACTATTCTCGAAAAAGCCGGCTCCCCTCACCGGCGCGCCCGCGGTGCATCGTATCAAAAGCTACGCTGCGGAAAGCGGCTACGTGTACGAGTACTTTTACGAAGGCCACCGGCAGTGGCGCGACGGGCTTGGCCGCGGCGTGGAATTCGAATTTCGCGTATCGGCGGGCCGCGAGCAATGGCTGCCGGCCGCGGTAGTGGTTGCCGATCGCGCGGTGCAGGTTTGGGAAGCGGCGCGCGCGCGGACGCTTTCTTCCACCGAGCGGTACGCCATCGCCAAGCTGGCGTTGTTCCAGGCGTTCGACGAGCGGACCACGCCGCCCGAGACAGCCTTGGAAGTGCGCGTATCCGAGGCCGACGTCGAAGCCATCGCCGAGCGTTTGGGGCTGTAGGGCTGGCAAAGCATGACCTCCACAGTCCACGCCGTCACCGCCGCGTTGATCGCAGCCGCGCTTCCTATCGCCGTGCCTGGGCAAAGCACCCCGAACGAGCCGGTCAAGACAGCGCTGTGCGAACTGGCGCAAGAACCGGAACGCTTCAACGGTAAGATGGTGGAGGTTCGAGCCGGATTCGTTTCCCGATTTCAGTGGGAGGGCTTCGTGGACGAAAGCTGTTCGGCCAAACTACAGATCGGCGTCGAGTATCCTCTTGACGATCTGAAACCAGAGCAGGGCCAGTACGCATTCACTACGGTTGCCGATGACAACGAACATCCTGAACGTCTGGACTGGAAGCCCATTCCACTCACCATTCCCGTCCATCTGAAGAGAGACGGCAACTACCGAATACTACGAAAATACGCTGATGCAAAGTTCCGATGGGCGGATGGTGGTGTATGCCGGGACTGCCCGTTGCATCGAATCAACGTGACGGCAACCGGACGCTTCGATCACTTCGAGACCGGCACCGTGGCGGTAAGGCCCAATCCGTCCACGAAGGCCTACCAGATGAGCGCCGCTCCTGAAGCTCCCCTCTCACGATTCGTGCTGGAATCCGTATCGGACGTGACGGCAACTCCGGTTGATCCTGCCGTGTACTCGGCAACCGGGCTGCGGGAGATCAGCCTCGAAGAGGCTAATGAGTTGCTCACTGCGTACCTGAAGTTACCGGAGGGCAATCTGCTGAAGTCAGGCGATATGGGTTACACGGGGTTTTACTTCTTTATGGCGATACTCGGTGCCTCGAAGGGTCCGGTTGGCGTGTTGCATGTCCGTTACGACGCAGTAGATCGAAAAACTGGTGACGTCTGGAACGGCGTCATCTGTCAGCAGATTGCCTCACATTCGTTGAAGAAACTCCAGTTGACGCTCCGAAGGCGCATTGGCCTGACCGATGATGAATATCAAAAAGCCAAAAGGCCGGGGCCAATGTGCGAAGCCGGAATGCCCCGAGTGGAGCCCGGAAAATAGCAGGCCCTCACCATTATGGAACGTGATTGCCGCGGTTGCGGATGTGGTGCGGTACGAGCGCGGGGCGCGTAGGGCTGCTCACGGTATAATTGCAACTAGCTCCGCGGATGTGGCGAAATTGGCAGACGCGCTGGATTTAGGTTCCAGTTCCCGCGAGGGAGTGTAGGTTCAAGTCCTATCATCCGCACCACGAGAATTGCGTCCATGACCACACCCAAGTTGATGGGGGCCTTCGGCCTCTTGGTTTCCGCGGCGCTCACGCGAGATCTCCCTCCGCTCGAGAAGGCGATGCGCGCCATCCCGGCTACGTTGAATTCACTGCGCTAGGAACGGCGTGACGTGGAAGCGGGGGGCGGGCTAATCCTGCATCGGCATCTGGTGCTCGATGTCGCGCCAGGCGCTGATTTTGAGACGGCGGCAAACCCAGCACAGCGGCTCGTCGGAGCCGTCGGCCGTCTCGGCCCCGCATACCGAGCATTTGCTGGCCGGCTTCTTCAGGCCGTCCGCCAATATGGACTGGCGAGCTAACTCCAGCAACTCGGCGGGAACCACCTGGTCGGATTTTGGATTCACCTTGCGTCGCATGGCATCCCCGGGCTCATCCCACTATGGCAGAAACGGCACAGAGGGACAAGGTTGATTCTCGGCTAACTCGTACTAAGCGGGCTAGTCGCCGTTCTTCAGGCAGCTTCCGGAATCTGCACAATCACCGCAACCTCCAGCGACGATTGGCAACGCGGGCAGCGCTGTCCCTCGGCAACCCTGGCACGCTTGCCCCGCAAATCAAGCTCAGCCGGAACCGTATGGGTGCAAATCGGGCAGAAGACTTGCCCTAACGTGTGGCTTTCAGCAAATGCTTTCATGACCATTTCCCCTCAATCCATCGGACGCACGCGGAGGGCCCAAGGTTCGGAAACATTCGTTAAGATTCTTAAATCTTGCACGCCAGGACGGGTGCTACGCTGAAAAGGCAATGACTCCAGCCCCTCCTAAAATCCAACTTATCCAGACGCCCGAATACCGCGAGAACTACGCCAACAGCGTCCAGGTGCGGGTGAACCTGTGGGACTTCTTTCTGCTGTTCGGCCGCGTCAACCAAACCTCGCCGGATAACGTGGCCATACACAATTTTCAAGGTATCTACGTGAGCCCGCAGCAGGCCAAAGCGGTGCTCAATGTTTTGCAGCAGAACGTCACCCAATATGAGAGCGCGTTCGGCGAAATTAAGCTCGAACCGCAGGCCGGCGGCGGCGTGGTGCAGTAGCCCCATTGGAGCTGGCCGGTTAACTCGTCCGCAATCGGTCTGCTTACCGTAATCTTGATACCATGTTGCTTCCGGAGAAGTGTAGTGTTTGTCATCACCCATAGGAAACAATTCGGTCCAACGACATTTTTGTGGGAAGTAGCGGCCCCCGACGTGGCGCGGGCGGCGCGGCCGGGCCATTTCATTATGGCCCGCATCGACCAGCACGGTGAGCGTATCCCATTGACGGTAGCGGACTTCGACGCCGCACGCGGCACCGTCACGGTGGTCATCCAGGCGGTCGGCAAGACCACCTTCGAGATGATGACGTTGCGCGAAGGCGACACGATTCTGGATTTCATCGGGCCGCTGGGGCTGCCCAGCCACATCCGCAAGCTGCCGGGCACGGTGGTGCTGGTCGGCGGCGGTCTGGGCGTGGCGCCGGTATATCCGCAACTGCGCGCATACAAGCAGATGGGCAACCGCACCGTCTCGATCGTGGGCTTTCGCAGCCGCGACCTGGTGTTCTGGGAAGACGAGTTCCGCGCGGTGAGCGATGAGCTGGTCGTCACTACCGACGACGGCAGTTATGGGCGTAAGGGCTTCGTCACCCACGCGCTGGCCGACGTGCTCGAGCGCGTGACGGATGCGAGCGAAGTGGTGGCCATCGGCCCGATTCCGATGATGAAGGCTTGCTCGGAGACCACCCGGCCGTTCAACGTGCCCACCGTAGTCAGCCTGAATTCGATCATGGTGGATGGCACCGGGATGTGCGGATCGTGCCGCGTGACGGTCGGCGGCAAAATGAAATTCGCTTGTGTGGATGGCGCCGATTTCGACGGCCACCTGGTGAATTTCGATGAGCTCTCGTTGCGCCAGAAGCGTTTCGAGCGTGAAGAGAAAGCCGCGCTGGAACGCTTCCGCGGCGAATCCGCCAAGCTGGCCAGCCTGCGCGCCCACGTTGAATCAGCCGGCGCGGTGATTTCGACCTGCGAGCTGCCGGAGCCGGAAGCCACGCCGCCGGCGCCGCTGGGGCCGAAGAACATCAAGACCATCCCGCGCGAGCGGGCGCCGATGCCGCACCAGCCGGCCGAACTCCGCATCCTCAATTTCGACGAGGTGGCGCTGGGGCTGTCGCTCGAAGGCGCGCTGCACGAAGCCGAGCGCTGCCTGCGCTGCAAGAAACCGCGCTGCGTGCCGGGCTGTCCGGTGGGCATCGATATTCCCGGCTTCATCGCGGCGCTGCAGCGCAAGGACATCAAGCGGTCATACCAGATTCTGAAGGCGTCCAACACGCTGCCGGCGGTGTGCGGGCGCGTCTGCCCGCAGGAATCGCAGTGCGAGGTGACCTGCGTGGTGGGCGCCAAGCTGCAGCCGGTGGCGATCGGGCGGCTGGAACGGTTCGTGGCCGATATGGCGATGGGGCGCGGCTGGGACTCGCCGCCGGCCCAGAACGGAGCCGCGGCCGGGGCGGCGAAAAAGCGGGCGGCGATTGTCGGCTCCGGGCCGGCCGGTCTGGCGTGCGCCGGCGACCTGGCGCGCCACGGCGTCGCGGTCACCATCTTCGAGGCGCTGCACGTGGCCGGCGGCGTGCTGAAATACGGCATCCCCGAATTCCGCCTGCCGGACGTGATCATCGACGCCGAAATCGAAAACCTGAAGAAGCTCGGCGTCGAGATCCGGCTCGACACCATCATCGGCAAGCTGTTCACCATCCCGCAGTTGCTGGGCGAAATGGGCTACGATTGCGCGTTCGTCGGCACCGGCGCGGGGTCGCCCAAATTCGCCGGGATTCCGGGCGAGGCGCTCAACGGGGTGTTCTCCGCCAACGAATTCCTGACGCGCGTCAACCTGATGCGCGGCTACCAGCAGCCGATCTACGATACGCCGGTCGGGTTGGGCAAGCGCGTGGCAGTGGTGGGCGCGGGCAACACAGCGATGGATGCGCTCCGCGTCTCCAAGCGGATGGGTGCCCAGAGCGTGACCTGCGTCTACCGGCGGACGCGCCGCGAATCGCCGGCGCGCGTCGAGGAACTGGAGCACGCCATGGAAGAGGGCATCGACTTCCTGTGGCTGACGGCCCCAGTTGAAATCGTCGGCAATGCGGCCGGGTGGGTGACCGGCATGAAATGCCAGAAGATGGAACTGGGCGAACCGGATGCTTCCGGGCGGCGCTCGCCGGTGCCGATCGCCGGGTCGGAATTCCCGCTCGACGTGGACACGGTGATCTATGCGCTGGGTACCACCGCCAACCCGATCATCGCCCAGACCTCGCCCGGCCTGAAGGTCAACAAGTGGGGATACATTCAGGTGGACGACCGCACAGGGATGACCTCGATTCCGGGCGTGTTCGCGGGCGGCGATATCGTCACCGGAGCGGCCACCGTGATTCTGGCGATGGGCGCCGGCCGGCGCGCCGCGCAGGGAATGCTGGAGTACATGGGCCTGGCCGAGCCGCGCGCGGCCGAGCCAGCGCCGGCGGAGGTTCACTGAAATGCCGTCATCCTGTCCGAAGTGCCACCGCGTTCTCGAAGAGGACGAGATTTGCTGCGCGCAGGTGCGCTACACCTGGCGCTGCAAGAACTGCCTGAAGCTGACCACCGGCTTCGCCGTGCCGTATGGAAAATGTTTCATGTGCGGTGGCCCGCTGGAGGTGATCGAAGGGCGCGAGCTGGGCGATTCGATGCGCTTCCGCGCCATCCGCGAAGCGGTCGAATTTGAGCTGAACTCGTTCCACTTTTACAAGCTGGCGAGGGAGCGGGCGCAATCGGCCGAGCAGCGCGCCGTGCTCGAGCGGCTCTACGAAGCCGAGCTAGATCACCTGCATGAGCTCGAAGAGAAGTATCACGCGCACCTGGACCGGGAAACCGTGGAGCTTTCCGCCGACCACGACAAGCTGCTGGCGAACTGGCTGTTTCAGGGCATCAAGCTCGACCAGCAGACCGGCGTGAGGGATTTGTACGAGATTGCGCTCGAAATGGAGCGCCGCACGCGCGACCACTTCCGCAACCTGGCCGGGGATCTGCCGGCCGGCCTGGAGAAAGAGCTGTGCGGCGAGCTGGCCGCCGAAGAAGAAGAGCACGTAGCGATGCTCGAAGGCGAGCTGGAGCAGTTGGGGTAGGGCGAGAGCTCGCCTTCAGAACCCCACCGCCCGGATCAGCCATCCGGCCAGCGCGGCGCCGGTCAGGGGGCCGAGGATGGGGACCGGCGCATAACTCCAGTTTGACGAACCTTTGCCGGCGATGGGCAGCAGGGAATGCGCGAGGCGCGGGCCCAGGTCGCGGGCGGGGTTGATGGCGTAACCGGTGGTGCCGCCGAGCGATAACCCGATGCCCCACACCAGGCAGCCCACCAGGTACGGGCCCAGGCCCGGCGCGGTTCCGGTCGCGGAGACTGGCTTAGAGCCCAGCGCCGCCGCCACCAGCACCAGCACGAAGGTGCCGATGATCTCGCTCGCCAGATTGGCGGCGCGATGGGGGATGGCCGGCGACGTGGCAAACGCGCCGAATTTGGTCGCGGCATCTTCGGTCACTTTCCAATGCGGAAAGAAATGTACCCACACCAGCGCCGCGCCGGCGAACGCACCCAACAACTGCGCGCTCGCGTAGGGCACAAGCTTGGCGAAATCGCCGGTTCGTATTGCCACCGCCAGGGTGATGGCGGGGTTCAGATGCGCGTCGTGCGAACCGCAGGCGATGGCGGTGAAGACACCGGCGAAGACCGCCAGTCCCCACCCGGTGGCGATTACCAGCCAGCCCGCACCTTCGGCTTTCGACCGCTTCAGCAGCACGTTGGCGCACACGCCATCGCCTAACAGAATGAGGATGAACGTCCCCATGAATTCGCCGAACAACGGTGACCCCATTAGCTATTCTCCTTGTCATCCACCCAGTCGAAGGACCGCTGCACGGCCTTCTTCCAGTGGCGATAGAGCCGGGCGCGCCGCGCTTCATCCATGGCGGGTTGCCAGGTGCGGTCCGCTGCCCAGTTGGCGCGCAGATCGGCCAGATCTGCGAAGTAGCCCACTGCCAGCCCCGCCGCGTATGCCGCGCCGAGGGCCGTAGTCTCGCGCGTCACCGGCCGCACCACGGGACGGTTCAGAATGTCGGCCTGGAACTGCATAAGCAGCTCGTTGGCCACCATGCCGCCATCCGCGCGGAGGGTGGCGAGGTGGATGCCCGAATCCTGCTCCATGGCGTCCAGCACCTCGCGCGTCTGGAAGGCCGTCGCCTCCAACACTGCCCGCGCCAGGTGGCCCTTGTTGGCATAGCGCGTCAGACCGGCGATCACGCCGCGCGCCGAATCCTTCCAGTAGGGCGCGTAAAGGCCGGAAAACGCGGGCACGAAGTAGACGCCGCCGTTATCCTCGACGGTGCGTGCCAGCGCTTCGATGCCGTCGCTCGAGGCAATCAGGCCGAGGTTGTCGCGCAGCCATTGCACCAGCGCGCCGGTCAGCGCGACGCTGCCTTCGAGAGCATAGTGCGCCGGCTGGCCGCCGAAGCGGTAAGCCACCGTGGTCAGCAGGCCGCAGGTGGAAGCGACCGGGTGCCTGCCGGTATTCATGAGCAAAAAACATCCGGTGCCATACGTGTTTTTGGCTTCGCCGGGCTCGAAGCAGGCTTGTCCGACCAGGGCGGCCTGCTGATCGCCCAGAATGCCGGCCAGCGGCACGCCCTTCACCGCGTCCCGGGATGCCCGCCCATAGACTTCGCTGCTGGAGCGGATCTCGGGCAGCATGGCGCGCGGGATAGCAAACGCGCGCAGCATCTCGTCATCCCAATCGAGCGTACCGAGGTTCATCAACTGCGTGCGGCTGGCATTGGTGACGTCGGTAATGTGGATGCCGCCGACCGACCCGCCGGTCAGATGCCACGCCAGATAGGTATCGATGTTGCCGAAGGCGAGCTCGCCCGCTTCGGCGCGACGCCGCGCTCCGGCCACGTTGTCGAGAATCCAGCGGATCTTGGCAGCGCTGAAGTAAGTGGCCAGCGGCAGGCCGGTCTGCACGCGGAAACGGTCCTGCCCACCTTCGCGGGCTAACTCCGCCACCATCTCCGCCACACGCGTATCCTGCCACACCAGCGCGTTATAAACGGGTTCACCCGTCTTACGGTCCCACACCACGGTGGTTTCGCGCTGATTGGTGATGCCGATGGCTGCCAGGTCGCCGGGCGCGAGGCCGCGGCGCTCCATAGCTTCCGCGACCACCTCCTGCGTCCGGCTGACGATTTCCGCCGGATCGTGTTCCACCCACCCCGGTTTGGGATAGATCTGGCGATGCTCCTTTTGCGCCACCGAAACCGCAGCGCCTTTACGGTCGAAGACCATGAACCGCGTGCTGGATGTCCCCTGATCGATCGCTGCGATGTATTTCGCCACGTGCGCGCCCCCAAGTACTCTGTGCTAACACAAAAGCGGAGGCGGGCGCTGGGAGGCGCCTGGCCGCTCATGTTCGCGTTGCAGGACCGCTCCCTTTGGTCGCGGCTCCGTTGGCCCAGGCATGGTGCTGCAGGGCGCGGGTTGCTATGATTGCTTGGCCAGATCCTCGAAGGGCCACACCGGTGATGGGCTCCTCGCTGGCTGTCCTTCGGATAGCGGTTCTCGGCGATCGACAACCGCAGGGTGAGCAGCGCGGCCGGCTGTCCGGTTATGGGATGGGACGTGTCCCTATTCGTGCTTTTCGAGCAGCAGACTAATAGTGCCGATGGCGAACTGCATGCGCACCCGGATCTGGACCGGCAGCTTGCGGCGATCGTCGGTCAGCCAGATGTAGAGGTGAGCGGAACGCCTGTAGAGTATATTGTCGAACAGGTAGGCCTCATAGCGGATGGTGTGGAACACGCCCTCGGGAGTCTTGACGTCCTCTCGCTGCTGGGCTTCCACTTTGGCCATCACGCTCTTCTTGCCATCGCTCACGGCCACATTCACGCTGTGTCCCGGTTCCAGGTTCAAGGTACGCAGGAAATACAAGCCGCCGGCCACGTCATGCACGCAGGGAGGAATTTCGACGTCCTGGGCCAGCAGCACGGCGTTCTTGACGCGGTCGCGCTCCAGGTAGCTGGCCTTGCGACCATCGTAGGTGACGCGCGTTTCGCGCTGCCGGCTACCTTCCTGCGAAGTGAGCATGGTGGATTCGGCGCAGCCGTCCTGGTTGAGATCCGCCTGGTAAGCGTCTTCCACGCGGAACAGTTTGGAGACCAGGCCAACCGATTCCACTTTGAGGTTGATCTGCGAGGAGGCGCGCGCCTGCTGCCACTCGAGCCGCACTTTCCCGGCGTTGATAAGACGCCATTCGATACTGTAAGACAGCACCTCGTGCGCGGGCAGAGCCGGGTTTTGCGCCAGGGCAAACGGAGCCACGCCCAGCAGAGGCAGCCAGAGCCGCGCAAGCATGTAGTGATAAGTTTCGCAGATTCGCCGCTGAAGATGCAACGGGGGCGGGTGCGGGGGAGCGGGGTGCCCGACCCGCCTGGCCCTTGGAAAAGGGATGGGCCAGCGGCCGCCGCTCAGTAGTTGCGAGTGGATCTACGCCTGAGTCCGATCATCGCCAGTGAGCCAAGCGACAGCAGAGCGAGCGAACTGGGTTCCGGAGTGTAGAACACCGCGCCAACCGGCACGATGGAGCTTATATAACCGACGGTGTGGTTGTCGGACTCGAATCCTGAACTGTCGGCCTCGCTGAAGACGATTTTGGTGAAGGAGCCGGTCACATCGTAGAAGTTCAAGAAAACGAACTGCTCATTTGTATCTTCCCCGTTGTTTGGATTGCCGCAAAACGGGTTGCTGCTGTTCGGGCAGGCTCCAACCGCTTTTATTATCTGTCCCGGCGTGAAGGTGTACAGGAGGGTGTTGCCGTCGTAGAACTGGAGCTCATTATCGGCGTCGAGCGCCGAGAGCCACATCCCGAAATAATTGACGCCTTCAGTGGTGCCGGAAGCGGTCAGGGTGGAGGTCAGCGTGAGCGTGTAGCTGCCTTCGGTGACCGTCGGATAGTATCCGGTTCCCCCAGCGCCACCCCATTCGTAGTTGTCGGATCGGGTGAGGTCCCCGGAATACGTTCCTGAGATATTCCCGGTCAAACCGCCCACCTGGTCCAGCGACGTCGAATAGGTCGACGTGTAAGGCACGTTTCCGTTCCACGAATTGAAAGTCTCCTCGCCGATCCAACACTTCGCAGCAGTCTCGCACAACGCCGCCCCAGTGGCCGCCTGAGTGTCCGCCGGGTCATACGTGGCCACAATCGTATCGGCGTACAGCGGGGCAGCCGCACCGGCGCAAATCAACGCCATCAGTGCGGATCTTACCCCGCTGCTCGCTCCAAACAGCTTCAACGAAGGGTCTCCTTTGCTGCACTCGCAGAATTGGCACCCCAGGGACACCTCGCGTTGTCCCGCGCGTGACTTCAACCACGGGCAGACGAGATCCCCGTTCCTAATCGGGTCTGGTGTCGATTAAGCGTACCAAGTCGAATAAGCGTAACGCGGTACTAGAACTTCCACCCAGGTACGGGGAGATCTAGCTGGCCCAAGACCCCGCGTTCGGGGGGTTGGCGTCCTCCACACTCCCTCGCGCCACTCCTAAGTGATTGTGTTAGTTGAGAAGAAGATAGTAACCGGCGGTTGTCAGGGAACACGCGGGCGCCCCTGGGGCATGCCCGGCCTCTGTGGGGCGGTTGGCCGGTCGAGGACCCGACCACTACTGTTTGACGAAGACGCGGACGTTGCGGGCGGTGACACCGACGGTGTCGCCGATGCTGAGGCGCAGTTGGCGGTAACGGTCGCGGGTGATTTCGGCTTCCAGGGCGTGGCCGGTGTCTTCGCGCAGCAGCTCGAGGCGGACGGCCGGGCCGGCGGCGGCAATGTGGCGCACCTTGGCGAGGACGGCGCCGTGGGTGGTCTCCGACTGCGGCGTAATCTCCAGCTCATACGGGCGCACATAGGAGACGGAGGTTTCCGCACTCTCCGCCCTTCCATGGAAAAGATTGACGTCGCCCAGAAACTGGTAGACGAATGCACTGGCGGGGTTGTCATAGACCTCGGCCGGCGTGCCCATCTGCACGATCTTGCCGTGATCCATGATGGCGACGCGGTCGGCGACTTCGAGCGCCTCCTCCTGATCGTGAGTGACAAAGACGCTGGCGATGTGCAGATCGTCGTGCAGGCGCCGCAGCCAGCGGCGGAGTTCCTTGCGCACCTTGGCATCCAGCGCGCCGAACGGTTCGTCGAGCAGCAGCACGCGCGGTTCGACGGCAAGGGCGCGGGCGAGCGCGACCCGCTGCCGCTGGCCGCCGGACAACTGGTTCGGATAGCGGTCTCCCAGCCAGTCGAGCTGAATCAGATCGAGCAGCTTCCGCACGCGCTCGCGAATGTCGTTCTCCGAGGGGCGGGTAGCCCGCGGCCGCAGGCGCAGCCCGAAGGCCACGTTTTCGGCGACGGTTAAATGCCGGAACAGGGCGTAATGCTGGAAGACGAATCCCACCTGCCGCTCGCGGGCGGTGGAGTTCGTTGCGTCTTCGTCGTTGAGGCGGATCGAGCCGCTATCGGGCACTTCGAGACCGGCGACGATGCGGAGCAGCGTGGTCTTTCCCGAACCCGATGGCCCGAGCAGCGCCACCAGCTCGCCTTTTTCGATGCGCAGGCTGACATCCTGCAAAGCTTCGAACGCGCCGTAGGACTTGCGGATGTGGCTGATTTCGATGCTCATCTTGCCCCTTCCCTGGTCTTCCATTCGAGAATCTTCTTGAGCGTCAAGGTGATCACGGCGATCACGCTGAGCAGAGACGCCACGGCGAACGCGCCGGAATAATTGTACTCGTTATACAGGATCTCGACGTGCAGCGGCAGGGTATTGGTCTGGCCGCGTATGTGGCCGGACACCACCGACACCGCGCCGAATTCGCCGAGAGCGCGCGCCGTGCATAGCACCACGCCGTACAGCAGGCCCCACTTGATATTGGGCAGCGTGATCTTGAAAAACATCTGCCAGCCGCTGGCGCCCAAGGTGAGGGCTGCTTCCTCCTCGTCGCTGCCCTGCGACTGCATCAGCGGTATCAGCTCGCGCGCCACGAAGGGAAAAGTGACGAAGGTGGTGGCGAGGATGATGCCCGGCACGGCGAAGATGATGCGGATATCGTGATCGCCCAGCCACGGGCCGAACCATCCCTGGGCGCCGAAGACGAGCACGAAGATCAATCCGGCGACGACCGGCGAAACCGCGAAAGGAATGTCGATCAGCGTGACCAGGACGCTCTTGCCCTTGAACTGAAACCTGGCGACGGCCCAGGCCGCGGCCACGCCGAAGACCAGGTTGAGCGGAACCGAAATGCCGGCGGCGACGAGCGAAAGGCGGATGGCGGAAAGGGTATCCGGCTCGCGAATGGCGGCCAGGTAAGTGGGTACGCCTTTTGCGAGAGCTTGCACGAAGACGGCCACCAGCGGTAGCACGATGAACACTCCCAACGCCAGCAGCGCCAGCAGGGTGAGCCCCCAGCGCACCAGCGGCGGATCGTGCCGGATGTTCCGCGGGATAGCGGAAGTTCGTTTTGGCGGGAGTTCTAACGCCACTGTCGCCATCGCACTAACCTGTCACCATGAATTTGCGGGTGCGCCGCTCGAGCGCGTTGATCGCCAGCAGCAGCAGAAACGAAGCCGTGAGCATCACCGCCGCAATCGCCGTCGCCCCGGCGTAATCGTATTGCTCGAGCTTGGTGACGATCAGCAGCGGCGTGATTTCGGTTTTCATCGGCATGTTGCCGGCGATGAAGATGACCGATCCGTACTCGCCCAGGGCGCGGGCGAAGGCCAGCGCGAAGCCGGTGAGCAGCGCCGGCCGCACCACCGGCAAAATCACCAGGTGGAATACCTGCCAGCGGGTGGCGCCCAGGCTGGCAGCGGCCTCTTCCAGTTCCGCATCCGCACCGGCGAGGACCGGCTGCACGCTGCGCACCACGAACGGCAGCCCGATGAAGGTGAGCGCCACCACCACGCCCAACGGAGTGAACGCCACCTTGATGCCAAGCGGCGCCAGATAGCGGCCCAGCCAGCCGTTCTCCGTGTAGAGGCTGGTGAGTGCAATGCCGGCCACTGCGGTGGGCAGCGCGAAGGGAAGGTCCACCAGGGCGTCGGCCAGGGCCTTGCCGGGAAACTGGTAGCGCACCAGCACCCAGGCCACCAAGAACCCGATCACCGCGCTGATCATGCCGGCCACGAGGGACGCGCCGAAGCTCAACCGGTACGAGGCTACCACTTCGGGCGAGGTGACCACGTTCCAAAGATGGGACCAGGTCGACGTGACAGACTTGAGGAACACCGCGCTCAGGGGAATCAGGACGATCAGGCTCAAATACAAAATGGTGTAGCTGAACGCGGGCCAAAAGCCCGGCAGGATGCTCGGCTTTTTAAACGATATCGACGCTGCATGGCCCCCCTCGGGCCGTGTGTCGGCTCAGAAGCCGCTAATAAACGCGCCCTCAAGCGGGCGCTGGCAGGCTGAAGCCTGCCCCACCAACCTCATTTCTCCTGCAAGTATATCCGATCGAACACGCCGCCATCGTTGAAGTGGCGCTTTTGCGCTTTCTGCCAGCCGCCGAAGACTTCATCGATGGTGAAAAGCTGCACCTTCGCAAAGCGGCCGGCATATTTGGCGGCAACCTCGGGCGAGCGCGGCCGGTAGTAATGGCGGGCGCCGATCTCCTGGCCCTCGGCGGTGTACAGGAATTCGAGATACGCCTTGGCAATCTGCGTGGTGCCATGTTTGGCGGCGACGCGGTCAACCACCGCAACCGGCGGCTCGGCCAGAATGCTGACCGAAGGCGTGACCACTTCCACCTTGTCCTTGCCGAGTTCATCCAAGGCCAGAAACGCCTCATTCTCCCAGCCCAGCAACACGTCGCCGATGCCGCGCTGCGCGAAGGTGGTGGTGGAACCGCGCGCGCCGGAATCGAGCACCGGAACGTTGCGGTAAAGGCGGGTCACGAACTCCTGCGCCTTCTTGTCGTCGCCGTTGTTCTTCTTGAGCGCATAACCCCAGGCCGCCAGGTAGGCCCAGCGCGCGCCGCCAGAACTCTTCGGGTTGGGCGCGATCACCGACACACCAGGCCGCACCAGGTCTTCCCAATCCCTGATGTGCTTCGGATTGCCGTGGCGAACCAGAAAAACGATGGTGGATGTGTAAGGGGTGCTGTTGTTGGGCAGGCGCGTCTGCCAGTTGGCCGGCAGCAGGTGCGCGTATTCGGCGATCGAATCGATATCATAGGCCAGCCCTAGGGTAACGACGTCGGCCTGCAAGCCGTCGATGACGGACCGCGCCTGCTTGCTCGATCCCCCATGGGACTGGCTGATCTCGACATCCACGCCGGTCTTGGCCTTCCACTGTTTGGCGAATGCGGCGTTAATGTCCTGGTAAAGCTCTCGCGTCGGATCGTAAGAAACGTTCAGCAGCTTCGCAGGACCGGCGAACAACACAGAGCCGGCGAGCAATGCCACCGCAGCGAAATTGCAAAGAGTAGTCGGCTTCATCGGCAGATCATTCAGTTCGTCAAATGAAATTAATTTGGAAGCGCAGAATAATCACCCGCTCCGGCAGCTTGTTCGAGTTCACGGCGCCGCCGCCAAAGTCGGTCTTTCCGTAGTCGGCGGCGACCTTAAACAGGCGATTCAGATAGCAGTTCACCCCACCCACCCATTCATGCAGATGACGCGGCGAGGTGGAGTCGCTCGCCAAACCGTAATTGTAGATGCCCTTGTCGGCTTCCCAGTCGCCCACACGAGCGGCCAGTTCCCAAGCTCCCCAGCCGCCATGCAGCGGATCGAAGGACCTCCGCGGCGTGGGACTGGCGAAGCTCTTTTTCTCTCCGGTGAGGATGTACGACACCTGCGCCTGGTAGGCGCGAAAGGCGATTTCGCGGCGCACGCCGCTTTTCTGAAAACCCTCTTCGTTGAGCGCGTATTCCGTTAACAGGCCGAATGAGCCGAGGTAGTAATAAGCTTGCGGATCGAGGCGGGTCCGGTGGCCGGCCGCGGTGACGCCGGAAGCGAAGGTGAAAAACGGCTGCTGCCCAAATGTCTTGAAAGCCGGCAGGGGCTCTCCGTCGGTGTTGCCGCCCGAGGCGCCGAGGCCGACGCCGAGCCCGCTGAGCGCGTTTTCGTCCGGCAGGAAGGGAGTCAGAAAAATGCGCGCGGAATAATCGCGGTGGTCGCTGACAGCCGTATCGGTGCCGATGGAGTTATCCGGCACGCCATTGAAGACGCCCACGGCATAGTTTGCCCGCTTCTTAAAAAGATCGGCCGAGAGCTGGTATCCGATGTCGCGTTGCGGACCCAGGTCGGACGGCAGGCCGCGCTCGACGAAGCTGGTGTCATCGTCGTTTTGCAGCCGCTCCAATCCAACCGGCGGCTTGAATTTGCCGACGCGCAGGTTGGCCCACGGAAGATAGTTGAGCTGAGCGTAGGCGTCGTAGATGGCGGTTGTGCCTTGGCCGAAATCGGGGCGAAACATGAAGTCGATGTACTGGTAGATGGTGCCGGAGAAGGTGGGCCGCACGCGGCGTGGAACCAGGGTATCGATATCCGATCCGGCGCCGGTGCCCAGATAAGTGCGATTGTCCAACTGCAGGTCGGCGCCGATCTTCAACAGATAATTGCCGCCGGGAGACCGGATGGTGAAGCCGCCGGTATCGGCGGTGACGGTGGCCTCCGTCTTCGCCTTCTCGGCGGCGGCTTCTTCGGCCAGCTCCTGTTTTCGCTGGGCGACTTTCACCGCCTGATCGAGCTCGTCCACTTTCTGCTGGAGCTGTTCCAACTTCTGGCCGGTCGCCTGCGCGGCAGACTGCTGGGCGGGTTGCGCGGCAGGTTGTGGATCCGGGGACTGCGCCCATGACGGCGCGGACAAGATTGCCAACGCCAGGCCAGACCACAGTGCGCCGCGCGCCACAGGGGACGGGAAGAACGCTCGCGGCGCGCGGCCCTTCGCGTGAGCTTCAAAGAATCGGTGGTGAAACATGTCGATCAATCGCTCCTCGAAAAATGAACTGGATGGGCGTCGGCTGAAGAGGTTCAGGCAAGCGCCGCAAGACTATACTATTTCAATAGACATTATGCTAGTTCAAGTAGCCGTTTGTCAACAACACCCATAGAATGATAATTGTTGAATACTGGTATATGCATATAGACAATACGCTAAATATTGACGGCAAGCTGCAGCATGCCCCACCCGAGGCGCGATCGGCACTATGATAGACCCATGAAACGCATCCGCTGTCTTGTGCTGGCTGCTCTCGCGACGTGCACGCTGTTTGCGCAGTTGCCCGCGGAGCAGGAAAAGAAGCTCGACGACAAGATCTCGTCTTCGTTACGGACGGCTGGCGCGCCGAGCGTTTCGGTGGCCGTGGTGGAGGACGGAAAGCTGGCTTACGCCAAGGCGTTCGGGACGGCGGACCTGGCGGAGGGGCGGCCGGCAAGCGTCGAGACGCGCTACGCGGTGGGGTCGATCTCGAAGCAGTTCACCGCCGCGGCGCTGCTGATGCTGGAGGAGCAAGGCAAGCTGTCGCTGGACGACCGCGTTTCGCAATACTTTCCCGACCTGACGCGGGCGGGCGAAGTCACCATCCGTCAACTGCTGTCGCACACTTCCGGATACGAAGATTACGCACCGCAGGATTACATCATTCCGGAATGGACGCGGCCGACCACGCCGGAAGCGGTGTTGGACCATTGGGCCAAGAAGCCGCTCGATTTCGACCCCGGCACGAAATGGCAGTACAGCAACACGAATTTCGTACTGGCCGCCCAGATCTTCGAGAAGGTCTCCGGCCGTTCGCTCGTGCAATTCCTGCGCGAAAAAATCTTCGCGCCGCTCGACATGCAATCGGCTTCCGCTTGGCCTCCGGGGCAACCCGCCGATGCCACCGCCTACACGCGCTACGCAGTGGGCCCACCGCGGCCGGCCCAGCGCGAAGCCGCCGGCTGGTATTACGGCGCCGGCGAACTGGCGATGACGCCAACGGACCTGGCCAAGTGGGACATTGCGTTCCTCGGCCGGAAGATTCTCTCGGCGCGCTCATGGGACGAGCTCACGCGCGAGGTGAAGCTGACCAACGGCGACTCGACGCACTATGCGCTGGGCCTCGGCGTAGGCGAGATCGACGACATGCCGATGTTCGAGCACGGGGGAGAGGTCTCCGGATTCATCTCCTCCAACACTGTTTTCCCGACGCGCCAGGGCGCGGTCGTGGTGCTTTCCAACCAGGACGTCGTCAATATGGTGGGACCGCTATCGCAGCAGATCGCCACATTGGTTTTCGCGCCCGAGCGGAGGGTATTTTCGGCCAAGGACACCGCCCAGGTGCGGACCATTCTGGCGGCATTGCAAAAGGGCAAGATCGACCGCGCGCTGTTTACCGAAAACGCCAACACCTATTTCAGCGGGACAGCCCTGCGCGATTGCAAAACGTCGCTCGGCGCCTTGGGAAAGCTGCAATCGGTGACGGCGGTTTCCGAGGGCCTGCGCGGCGGCATGATCCACCGCGGCTATCGCGCCCGGTTCGCCAGGAAGACGGTGTCGCTGAACATCTACCTGGTGGCCGACGGCAAGTACGAGCAGTTTCTGGTGGAAGATCAGTTGTAGCCGTTCATCTTGGGCCACGGATGAACACAAATAGAAGCACAAATCATAAAACACAAAAACAGAAACTCAATATCGGTGTTTATCCGTGTTCATCCGCGGCCATCGTTTTGAGGCGGGCCGGGCGTGCGCGGCCCCTACGGATTCCGGCCGGCTATCGACTCTCCAGGCTCTCGGCCATTTCGAGCAGCTTGGTGACGGTGTTCCAGTTTCGGCCGGTTCCGGGAATGGCCAGCGTGCGTTCGACCAGCGGCCAGGACAGCTTCGGGCGGGCCATGCCGTTGGGGAAATACGTGTACATCTCGCGGCCATCGATGTGCAGTTCCTCGGGATCGGTCTTGAGGGCGTGGAGCTTGCTTCGCGCTTCGGCGCTGGGATGGCTGGCGAGGAAGGTCACCAGGAGCTTGCTGGGCTCGATGCCGGAGCGTGAGGCGAAAGGGTTTCTCGCAACCACATCGCGCAGCTCGGCAGCGGTGCGAAGGATTACGCCGGGGCGGATGCCGAACCTGCGCTCGATGGCCAGCTCGATGCGCCGGGCCAGCGGGACGAGATCCCGATCCTCGGCGAAGAAAACCACGTTGCCGCTCTGCACGTACGTTTGCGGGTTGCGCAGTTTGAGGGATGCGTAGAGCTCGCGCAACGCGTCCATCTTGATCTTGTTGTGGCCGCCAACATTGACGGAGCGGAGCAAGGAGACGACGACTGGCATAGCAAACACTAGGATATAATCTCCGGGTCAGGATGCGCACTAAACCGCTCCTGTCGCAGGCATCACGAAACCGCTCGCCGTCAGGGGGCGGTTTATGCGGTTGTTAGGACGTATCGCAGCGTGAACCACGTTCGCCAGATCGTGTCGACCAAGGCGTGCGTGGTGGCGGAAGCCATCAGGCTTCGATGCTTTCGATACGCCCAGCCATAGAACCATCCCGCCACGGCCGCCAAAATCGCGTAGCGCCAGTTCGGAGCCGGTGCGTGACGAATGTGGGAGAGTCCGAATAGGATCGAAGCACAGGCCTGGGCCAATTCGCGGGACCGGAAAGAGCCTTCCAGCAGATTCTGCAGCAGGCCGCGAAAGAACAATTCCTCGGCCATGGCGACAAAAAGGAAGAGAGTCAGATAGTCGAACGCGAACGCTCGCGCGCCTCTCCAGTGCGAATTCCATGTAATAAAGCGGAGCGCGAAGCCGAGCGGGATCGCGATTACCGTGAACCCACCCAAGGAGATCAAGGAATCCAGTAGAATCGCTCGCGAAAACTGAAAGTTATACCCTGAGCCGCTCAAGCCCCGAATAATGAGGAACGACCACGATCCAACGGCAGTCAGGAATAGCCGGGACATGAAGTCCAGATTCACGGGGATGTTCCAAATCCCACCAATCTTGCCGAACAGAACCGGCGTCAAAATCCAAAGCAGAATCAACACATCCTGCCAGTTCATCCGCTCCGAATGGCGAACCGGAACCGCGGCAAACAATCCGAAAGGAAGCGCCGCGAAGGCGAACAGTCTGGCACAGGCCCACCAGCGAAAATCGCCGGTACCGGCGCAGTAAACGAGATACGGAAGTGAGAATGCCGCCACGCTGCCGAATGCGCCCAGAGGCCCGCGAACGCGCTGCGACAACCATTGGCGCGAGACGGCGAATCCCGGCGCCAGGCACAGGATCAACACCATCATCAGGCAGGCATAAATGGCGACAGCCGGCAGCAATCCAATCGGATAGCGCGGGAACTCGATGGATTCGTACCAGGCGAAGAATAGCGCCAGTGCGGCGAAGAGGAGTGCGAAATGGAGCCACTGGCGTCGAGGATCGCCAACCGCCGCCGGGCTGAAGGAGGAATTCGATTCGGGTGCTTTCAAGACTGCTCCCTGCGGTTGTGAAACTCTCTAGATTGCCAGGTCCGCGAAAAGCAAGGTGCTGAGGTAACGCTCGCCGAACGACGGAATAATGGCGACAATCAGCTTGCCCGCATTTTCCGGCCGGCGCGCCACCCGCACCCCGGCCCACAGCGCGGCGCCGGAAGAGATCCCCACCAGCAGCCCTTCTTCGCGCGCGGCGCGCCGTGCGGTCTCGATGGCATCATGGTTTTTCACGCGGATAATTTCATCGTAGACTTCGCGATTGAGAACATCCGGAACAAACCCCGCGCCAATCCCCTGAATCGGGTGCGGGCCTTTCGCGCCGCCCGACAAAACGGGTGACGCGTCCGGCTCGACGGCCACGCAGCGAAAGGCCGGCTTGCGCGCCTTGATCGCCTCGCCCACCCCCGTAATGGTGCCGCCGGTCCCTACGCCCGCGATCAAAATGTCCGCCTTGCCGTCGGTATCGTTCCAGATCTCCTCGGCCGTGGTGCGGCGGTGGATGGCGGGGTTGGCCGGATTCTTGAACTGCTGCGGCATCACGTAGCGGGAGCCGGTCGCGGCCAGCTCTTCGGCCTTGCGGATGGCGCCGGCCATGCCCTCCGCGCCCGGCGTGAGTATCAGCTCCGCTCCGTACGCCCGCAGCAACTGGCGGCGTTCCTTGCTCATGGTATCCGGCATGGTCAGAACGCACTTGTAGCCGCGTGCGGCGCACACCATGGCCAGCGCGATTCCGGTATTGCCGCTAGTCGGTTCGACGAGGATCGTATCCGCATGGATCAAGCCGGCCTGCTCGGCGGCCTCGATCATCGACAGGCCGATCCTATCCTTCACACTGTGCGCCGGGTTGTAAAATTCCAGCTTGGCAACCAGATCGCCCGCCGCGCCGGCCGACAGCCGCCGGATACGCACCAGCGGCGTGTGGCCGATCAATTCCGTGACATCGTTGGCGATCCGCATAAGCTCAGTGTCTCTATTGAATACTCATGGTAACGCCGCGGCTGAGGATGTGTGCCGCAGCTCTGATAGAATCAAGATACCTTCTGGGCGTCCATGGTCATGCAAGCCGCACCGTTGGTCGACGGCTTCGGCCGCGTTCACGATAGTCTGCGCCTCAGCGTCACCGACCGCTGCAACATCCGCTGCTTCTACTGCATGCCGGAGGCCGGCGTAGAGTTCGTCGAGCGGCGCGAGATTCTCGATTTCGAAGAGATCGAGCGCTTCGCGCGCATCGCGGTGGGGCTGGGTATCACCAAGCTCCGCGTCACCGGCGGCGAGCCGCTGGTGCGGCGCGACCTGCCGGTGCTGATCCGGCGCCTGGCGTCTATTCCGGATGTGCGCGACCTGGCTCTCACCACCAACGGCGTGTTGCTGGAGGCGCTCGCCCGGCCACTCCACGAGGCCGGTCTGCGGCGCCTGAACGTGCACCTCGACACGCTCGACCGCGGCCGCTTCCGCGAGATCGCGCGGCGCGACGATCTCGGCAAGGTGCTGGCCGGCCTGGAGGCGGCTCGGCAACTCGGTTTCACGGCCATCAAATTGAACGTGGTCGCGGTGAAGAACCTGATCGAGCCCGACATCGTTCCGCTGGCGCGCTTCGGCCGCGAGCGCGGCTTCGAGGTGCGCTACATCGAGTTCATGCCACTCGACGCGCAGGATCTTTGGGACCGCGGCAAGGTGCTGCTCGCGGATGAAATCATCGCCACGCTGTCGCGCGAAATCGCGCCGCTCGAACCGGTGCCCGCTCCCGACCCGCGTGCGCCGGCCACCGAGTATGCCTTCGCCGACGGCATCGGCAGAGTGGGCTTCATTGCCTCCGTCAGCCGCCCGTTCTGCGGCAACTGCAACCGGCTGCGGCTCACCGCCGACGGCAAACTGCGTTACTGTCTGTTTGCGATCGAGGAAGACGACGTCAAAACGATGATGCGATCCGGCGCGGACGATCGGGAGATCGCCGCTCTCATTCGCCTCAACGTGGCGCGCAAGTGGGCGGGCCACGAAATCAATAGCGCGGGATTTATTCCCCCGCCGCGCCCCATGTACTCCATCGGGGGATAAGGTAGGACAGGCCATCGCCTCTCTGTGGCCTGTCGCTGCCAGCGGACGACAGGCGACAAGCAACGATCGCCTGTCCTACTGCCGCGGCTATTCGTCCGTAACACATCCGAGCGACGCACTTTTCACGAGGCGAATATACTTTGCCAGTGTGCCGCGATCGGCCTTATAAGCCGGCATCGTCCAGTTCTTGCGCCGGGCCGATAACTCCTCGTCCGAGAGAGCTACGTTGAGCGAGTTCTTTGCGGCGTCAATCGTGATGCGGTCATTACTCCTGACCAGCGCAATCGGGCCGCCCTCCTGCGCCTCGGGTGTTACATGGCCGACGATAAAACCGTGCGACCCTCCCGAGAATCGTCCATCCGTGATCAAGGCGACATCTTTGCCCAATCCCGCGCCCACGATTGCCGACGTAGGCGTGAGCATCTCGGGCATTCCCGGACCGCCTTTGGGCCCTTCGTAACGAATCACGATGACGTCGCCCTTCTGTATCTCATGGCGCTCCAGCGCGGCCAGCATCAGTTCCTCGGAGTCGTACACGCGCGCCGGACCTGAGAACTCAAGGCCCTCCTTGCCCGTGATTTTGGCGACGGCGCCCTCCGGCGCAAGATTGCCCCGCAGAATCTGAATGTGGCCGACCGGTTTAATCGGCTTCGAGAGCGGGTGCACGATTTCCTGGCCTGCGGCGAGGTCCGGCAGATCCTTCAGGTTCTGCGCAACCGTCTTACCGGTCACCGTCAGACAGTCTCCATTCAGCGCCCCTTCCGCCAGAAGCATCTTCATCACGGCAGGCAGGCCGCCGACGCCGTGCAGATCCTCCATTACGTACTTGCCGCTCGGCTTGAAGTCGGATAACAGAGGCACGCGGTCACTCACCTTTTGGAAGTCGTCGATGGACAGCGGCACACCAACCGCCCGCGCGATAGCGAGCAGGTGGAGCACGGCGTTGGTCGATCCGCCCAGCGCGGAGACCAGCACCATGGCGTTTTCGAAAGCCGCGCGGGTCATGATGTCGCGCGGCTTGATGTCCAGTTCCAGCAGGTTCTTGATGGCGGCTCCCGCGGCAACGCACTCGGCCAGTTTCAAGGGATCCTCGGCGGGCGTCGAGGAACTGTATGGAAGGGACATCCCGAGCGCCTCGATAGCCGAGGCCATGGTATTGGCCGTGTACATGCCTCCGCACGCGCCGGCTCCCGGACACGAGTGGCGGACGATCTCCTGCCGCTCGGTATCGTCGATGTTACCAGCCAGGTACTCGCCGTAACTCTGAAATGCCGAGATGACGTCGAGCTTCTCTCCGTTGCGGCAGCCGGCCCGGATGGTCCCGCCATAAATCATCAGCGACGGACGGTTGAGCCGGGCCATCGCCATGATGCAGCCCGGCATGTTCTTGTCGCAGCCCGGGATGGAGACGTTCGCGTCGTACCATTGGGCGGCCATCACGGTTTCGATGGAATCCGCAATCAGGTCGCGGGACTGCAGGGAGTAACTCATGCCGTCCGTGCCCATTGCGATGCCGTCGCTGACGCCAATCGTGTTGAACCGCATCCCCACCAGGCCAACGGCGGTGAGACCCTCCTTGACCTTTTCGGCCAATTGGAGAAGGTGCATGTTACAAGGGTTGCCTTCATACCAGACGCTCGAGATGCCAACCTGCGGCTTACTCATGTCTTCCTCGCGAAGACCGGTGGCATAAAGCATTGCCTGCGAGGCGCCCTGCGATCTCGGCTGCGTGATGCGAGCGCTGTATTTGTTCAATTGAGCTGGCATATTCTTATTATCTGTGACTCGCCTGTTGTCTCAAGATGCTGATTCGATCTAAGCGCAGGCCATGGGCGGCCTCTCAATGCGCGTGTATTCGGCTTCCCATTATACCGGTCGTTCTCGCCAAAATGCAGGCGCAGGAGGTTCGCTTTCTTAACCGTTCGCATGGGAAGCCTCGGCTGCCGAGCGGCTATGAACCAAGCGAATCACGACCACCTAAGAAAGAACAACGATACCAACAGGTACCGCATCAGCTCGCGGTCTCCGCAACCAGGGATTTCCGCGCCGTCTCGATCCGCTCCAGGTCCGCGCGGAGTTGCGGCGCCCGTTCATTGCCGCCGCTCTCCACCAGCCGCGCAACCGTGCCCATCAATTCATCCAGGCGCCGACGGGCTTCCTTCTCGACACCCCACAGCGCGCCATTGACGCTCTCCTCCCACTGCGCGCTGAGCCGGCTGAGGTTCTGATAAATCAAATAAGCGATGGTGCGCGCAAAATGCCGGCGAACCACGGCCTTGATCAGCCACACCGGAAGAATGGGCGACAGCAGTTCCCAGTTTCTGTCGAACACGCGTCCGACTCTGATATCGGGTGTGCTGGGCTCGACGACGCTGATTTCGGTTTCCGTGGTTCGCAGTGGCACGCCGAATGCCCGCATGGTGCGATCCGACAGGCGATCCCGAAATTGTTGCAGCGCGCGAAATGCCTGCTTCCGCACTCTGTGCAGGGGCGCCAGCAACGAGTTGCGTTCGCGGACGGAAAGCACGGTAAGTTCGTCGCGCAATCCGTCCGCCAGCCAGTCTTCGAACGAGCGAAGCATCGCGCCAAGGCTCTTGGTCCATTTCGGGAATTCGCTTTCGAAGGCTGCGAGCAGTGTGCGCTCCAGATCGTTCTGGTGTGTCTCGAGCCGTTGACTGACGCTAGACCGCGTTCCGCCCGCGGCATGTTGTATCACCAACCGGATTGCCGACTTCACTTCGCCGACGATTTCCTTCTCGCCGATGATGTGCTGCTGCAGCGCCTGGCGCTCCGACTGAACCATTTCAGCCGACTTGAGACTCAGGGCCAGGTAGTCGCCGCATTCCCGCAAGAGGGTGTCCATCTTCCGGATGAGGATGGATTCACGCTCTTCGGCGAAGCGCTCCAATGTTCCGCCGGCCAATTCTGCTTCGAGCGACTGACGGAAGCGCTCAAAGCCGGGCTTCGTGGAATAAGGGAAAACTCGAGGCGTTCCGCGGAAGTTCCTGGCAAGCTGCGCGCGTACGAACGAAACCACTTCCGCAAGCTCCCGCTGGCTGAGAAGGTCGGCTTTGGTGAGCAGTACGGCGACCTTCGGCGTGTACTGGTAAAGGCTCTTCAGCAGATCGATGTCGCCCTGCGAAAGGGGCGGGTCCACACTCACTGCCACTAACGCGAGGCCCACATTCGGCAACCAGTCCAACGAGGTTTGCGTATTGTGAGAAAGCGCGCTTTCGAGACCCGGCGTGTCGACGAACTTGAGGTGGCAAAATCGCCGCAATTCCGGCAGTTCCACGGTGATCAGGCCGACTTGCTTAGCGTTCTCCGGATTTTCCTTCTCAGAGATGTAGCTGCCGATCTCGTCGAGCGGAACCTCGGGATCGCGGCCATCCCGGTGATGAACGCGCGCCACTTCGCGGGCGCCATAGCGGATTTCCGTGACCACGGCCGTAACCGGCACAACCCCGACGGGAAGGAAGTTGCGTCCGATGAAATGGTTCAGGAAACTGCTCTTGCCGGCCTTGAATCTTCCCAGCACGGCGACGCTGATCTCGTCCTGTTCCGCTGCTGCTCGCACGCTGGCAAGAAGGCCGGCAAGAGCCGAAATCTCGTACCGCGCCGCCAAGTCCGCCGCCAAGCAAAGGGCTGGCGGTAACGATGAGTTGCCGGGCGCGCCCGTGGACCGCTCGCTCAAGTCCGGGATGAGCGCCGTGCCGTTTGTCTCTGGCTGAATGGCTGGCGTCCGCGGAAGCATAGCTCTTCACGAGTAGGAGCTATCGTTCTCGAGCCGAGCCCGAGACGGTTGATGGCGGGCTCCATCACCGAAGGTCTCAATCAAATTATAGCGTCTTCCGGCGCTGCTGTGATTTTGCCCGGGCGCGATCGCCTGCGTTGACCCGCCTATCGGGCTTCGGACATAATGGATTCAGGCGTTGGAGTTCGCCGCAACCGCCCTCCGGGGAAGATGACTCCTACAGAGAGGACCTCCTGGTTGTGAGCACGCCGGACGACGCGCGGGAACCCGGTCACCTGAATTCTTCGCAACGGCGGCATCTCCTGACGAGCTGTCAGTACGCCGACAAGCTGCTATCGGAAATGGAGGCGACCCTCGTCGCCTCGCAGTCGAAGTCCCCATTCCCTAAATTCAAACCGGACATCTCGCCAGCGCAAGCCAAGGTCGTGCAGGACTACATCGCACGGATGCGTGCCCAGTTGGTCCGCATTCTGGATAGTCAGGGTGTTCCGATTCCCGAGCCGCATATCGGGTCGGTCCACTCAATCCGAGTGACGCTCGGATTTGTGGATATTGCCTTCGATGAATGCCGTCCGAAGCGGATGGCGGGATACGGAGAGGTGGCTCCAGCCGCCAGTACGGTACTTTCCGGGCTCGTCGATGAGATGCAGGGCATCATTTCAAGGCTGGAATTGTATCTCGCACAGGGCCAATCCGCCGACTTGGAGAAGCGGTTGCAGCGCCTGGAAGAGGCGGGCGGCGATATCGCATTGGTCAAGACTCTCGAGCGAGCCATCAACCAACACGGGCTGGTTGAGTTTCGGCCAGCGCTAGCAACCATCATCGATCGCATGGAGTCGAAGAGCTTCGAGATCGCTGTTTTCGGCAGGGTCAGCTCCGGAAAGTCGTCTCTCCTGAACCATATTGCCGGGCAGGATCTGCTGCCGGTGGGGGTTAACCCGATCACTGCCGTTCCGACGCGCCTGGCTTACGGCCCCGAGCCGCGCGCCACCGCTTGGTTTGCCGACCGGAAGCCGGAGCACTTCGGCATCGAACGGCTGGCCGAGTTCGTCGCCGAGCAGCGTAATCCGGGGAACATCCGGCACGTGACGCGAATTGTGGTGGAACTGCCGGCGCCGCGCCTGCAAGAAGGCATCGTGTACGTGGACACGCCGGGGCTGGGATCGCTGGCCACTTCTGGCGCCGCCGAAACCAAGGCGTATCTGCCGCGATGCGATTTGGGTGTCGTTTTGATCGATGCCGGGTCCACGCTGACGCAAGACGATCTGGCTACCATTCAAGCGCTTTACGACGCTGGAATCGCCGCCTCCGTGCTGTTGAGCAAGGCGGACCTGCTGGCGCAAGAGGACCGGGATCGCGCCCTTCAATACGTAGCGGATCATATTCGGTCGGATTTGGGCTACGAGTTGCCGGTGCACGCAGTCAGCATCAAGGCCCAGTACAGCGACCTCCTCGAAAAATGGCTCGACACCGAGATTCTTCCCCTCTATGATCGTCACGCGGAGCTGGCGCGGCAGTCGCTGAACCGGAAGATTGGCGCGCTTCGGCTGGGTGTCGAGGCCGCGCTCCAGGCCCGCACCAAGCGCTCAGTATCCGGAGGGCGCCCCGCTATCGCGGGTGACCCAACCAGATTACGGGAATTGGAGACGGAACTCAGAACGGCCGCCGGGAAGATTGCAGAGGCGCGAACGGAGTCGATCGACATGGCTGACGCGCTCCGCGATTGCGCCGAGGCCTTCATTCGGACAGCCGCCGGCAGCCTGATCGACGCTTGGGACTCGGGCGCACACGCAACCGGCGCAGACATCATCAGGAACAAACTGGAACAGGCTGCCGCGGAAAGAGCGGCGCAGATAGCATCCGCCATTCATGAGGCCGCACGCATTGCCGGGCGCACCCTCGCGAAAGCGGCCCTGGCGCTCGAGATCGAGAACGGGCCTGAGCCGGACGAGTTACTGGATGTGCTGAAGAACATGCCACGCTTCGATTCGGGCAACCTCGAAATCGATGCCGGTCCGAGCAAGATGGCCTCATTGTTGGGCCGCCGGTGGGCGGTCGCGCGAGTGGAGCGGCGGATCGCGTCCCAAGGCGGGAAACAGATCGCCGACGCAGTTGGGATCTATGCGCGCGTGCTGCAGTCCTGGGTACGCAAGACCTTCACCGACTTGCAGGAGAAGTTTGACAGCTACGCCGATGCGTACCGGGCGCACTTGGATCGCCTGGCCGCAAATAAGACTGGCGTTGATGACGAGCAGGCTCTAAGAGACGATCTCGCGGCTCTCGCCGACGCTCCGGAAAGTACGGCGCAGGAGAGCACACCGCGTACTGCCGCGTAAGCTGCATGGAAGTTATGGGAGAGCGGCCGGCAATTGATTCCCGGCGTTACATCGTGGCGTTCGAGCTTCACTCGAAGAGCGATTGCCCACCCGACTTTGAATTGCCAGCTTCTCTGGACAACTTCGATACGGGTCTCTTCTTGCCGCGCGGCGATCACGATTGGTTCGGGCGGCCGTTGTATCCGCCCCGCATCCTGCTTCTGAAGGACGGTGCGCTCCATATCGTTTCTCACCCGAGCGCAGGGGAGCCGCTCCGCCGATGTGCCCTGGAGCAGATCGCTTCGGTCGAATCGGGGCATATGCTTCTGAACGGGTGGCTCCGTTTCACCGGACCCGGTTTCGATTACACCGTCCGCTACAATACCCGCGGCTTCCCATCGGTCCTTCGGTTCATGCGCCGCTTCCGCGAGAAGTTGCTGCGAGGCGGCCAGCCACGCGAAACTTCAGAGGTTCACATCAGGGACAACCTCGACATCAAATTCGGCAACGCCTTAGCGCTGGAACTGGACGCCGGAGAAGGCGTTCTGATGCAGGTCTTCCAACCACCTAGAGAGGTGAGGTCCAGAAACTGGCTGATGCCGCGCCGCCGCTCGATCGGCGGCGATTTGCTGGCGCTGACCGGCAAGCGCCTGCTATGGATTACGGACCGGTCGCGGGGATCCTATTCGCGATACGGGACCATCGCTTCCTATGCTCCCTGTAACGCTGTTCTAAGCGTCGGTCTGACATCAAATCGTGGAAAAGATATTCTCCAAGTGGGTCTGAACAGCGGTTCCGCGTGGCAGGTTCCTATCGCTTCCGAAGGCCGCCTGGATTGCCGCCGGCTCGCAGAAGATTTCGCGGCGGCGCTGGAGATTCAGAAGAGCCGCAACGAAGCCAGCCGGACGGAAGCACGCCGATAGCGACATCCGGCCCCTACGGTGCGAATTTCATGACCGTATCGATGCGGAGCGAAGAGAACTTAATATAGCGCCCCGCATGGTATTGCGGCTGGGTGGCCAGCCGGCACATCTCAATAATCTGCCCTGGGTTCCCGCGGGCACTCTCCAGCACCTTATCACGAAACTCCGCGAGGTGCAGGTGGCGCAGCTTGAAATGGCCGGCGGCGGCTCGAACAGTTGTTTGGCGTTCCGCTCAGGGAGCGGCGGGACATTCAGCACCTGCGCCGGATTCCAGAACAGCCGTGCCAGTGCTCCCAAACTGAAGGCGTCCCGCGATGCGGCAAACAGAGCCATGCCGGGCGTATGCGAGATTCGCTGGAAGAAACGGTAAGCAGGGAAACCGGCGCCCGCAATCCCATCCAACATCATCGTCACCGATGAACTTTCCACCGCCGTCCATAGGAGCCCTTTGAGGTGAATACTGGTTTGAACCGCAAGCCAGGCTTCCGGATCCGCGCCGGGCCCGGAGGTCAACGCAGCGCGGCGGAGAAAATCTGCATGGTGTGCAGCGATCAGCGCGCGCGCCATGGCTGCCAGCAGATCATGCAGAGTAGGCTTCCAGGCGATGTACAGCACGTTCTTGTGCGAACGGAGCGCTTCTTTGATGAGCCTGGTCTTGCCGCTCCCCTGCGGCCCCAGCAGTAGGACCGGATCGCCGGCGCCGAACGCCAGACTCAGGCGCCCTATCTCCCTCGCCATCCCTACGAAAGGAAGGTGCGATTCCATTCAATCTGCCAGGCTGCCCGCTACTTGACCACGAGCACATTGCAACGTACGGTGCCGGTCAGGTTGTGAGCCGTGCCACCCCAAATATGTTCGTAAATCCGGGAATGTCCCGTGAAGCCGATGACCAGCAGATCGATGCCATTCTGCTGGACGAAATCGCCAATTACCTGGACGGCATGTCCGGGCACAATCACGGTCTCGAGATCCACCGAATGGCTCGCCGCGCGCGCCCGGCAGCGCTCGGCAAGCTGCCCGAAGTAGCTGTCGGCGCGATCCATCTCTTCGCGAAGTTCGTCGATCACCTCGGCGTGGCGGGGAACCTCCTCCTCCACGCAAATCATGCGAAGGCGCGCGCCAACGCGCGCCGTGAGTTCGAGGGCGAAATCGAATGCTTTTCTCGCGCTATCGGACCCGTCGTGCGCAATCAGAATTTGCTCGATCATATTACTTACCGGCGTTTTCAGCCATTATAACTACCGGCCGAACGGCCCTCTCCGATTTGGGCAGCAGGTGCTTCGGCATGAAATAAGCGTTTGCGATCGCCGTCGGTATTACGGCGCTGGCGATCACGGTCGCCACCAGATACGAATACTGCGCAGCAGTGATTATCCGATGATTGAGACCGAACAGGGCCGAGATAGTGCCGAACGTCAGTCCCGTGGACATCATCAGAGAGTAGTAGAGACCTTGGTGACCTTCATAATCGAACGCTCTCACGGTTGGAACCAGCGGAACCATCTTGCTCACCATCTTGGCCACGAACAGCGCCAGAAAGGCGAGCGGTGTCGCTAAGAGTGCCGGCACGGAGACTAGCGATCCGGCGCGAATGAAATAGAACGGTGTGAGAAGGCCGAACGTCAAGGTTCGCAGACGCCGGATCAGCACTTGATCCTTTCCCACGGTTCCAGCCAGCACCATCCCGATAATGTACGCCGGCAGCACGGCCTCGCTACCCGCCCAGGCCGCCAGGCCGCCCATCCCGAACAGAAGAAACAGAATGTACTTTGCTTCGAGTTCCGAAACGCGGCCTCCGTATTTCTGAAAGAACCACGGAGTTACAAACGGCAGCGCCGCGAATACAATTACACTCGCGACGGCAAAGATCAGCGTCCGCATCGTAAACGGGGCAAAAATCAGGCCCAGCGCGATCACGGTTCCGAGATCGTTCACAAAACAAGCCGCGAGAATGCCTTTGCCAAAATCGGTTCGGTTAAGCCCAAGTTCCAGCATGACGGCGTACACTACGGCAACTGAGGTGGTGGACAGGGCCACTCCGGCCAACCAGCTTGCCGGGATGGACCACCCCAACAAGAAATGCGCCACGGCTGCGGCTCCCAGAAATGGCGAGAAAAAGCCGACGAGTCCGACAACCGAGGCTTCCTTCCACTTCGTCCGGAATATTCCGGGATCCAGTTCGGCCCCCGCAAGAAACGTGAGGACGATGGCTCCCGTTCCAGCCAGAAAACCAACCCAGGCGGACTTCGCTCCCAGCACTTCGGTGCCGATCAGGGCGCCGATGATGAGCTGCGCCACCGTGCCAACTACGATTTCCGAAAGCGCCGTCGAGATCCTGAACCAAACCGAGAGCAGCGTGGCGATCAACGCCAGTATGAGCCATAGTGCTGCTTGAAACCAGACCTGTTGCATACCGGTATCCGATGTTCCGTTTCTGCTGTACAGGGGTTCGGCCAGGAAGCCCTACAGCGATTTTCGCTATAGGAGTCATTGGCCGCTTGGGAGCGACGGTTTGGCGAACTCCACCGCCTAATCAGAGAATACAGCAAACGGCTGGATGCTGCAATAATATCCAAATCACCTCGTGTAGCAGTTGGAGCGGCGACAAGTGCGAGTGCTGATCATCTCGGATCTTCACGCAAACCTCGAGGCCATGCGCGCCCTGCCGTCCGATTTCGATCAACTCTGGGTGCTGGGCGACCTGGTGAATTACGGGCCAAATCCCGCGGAAGTCATCGAGTTCGTGCGCGAGAAGGCCGCTATCGTCGTGCGCGGCAATCACGATCACTCAGTGGGCTTCGATGAAGACCCGCGATGTTCCGCGCGCTTTCGTGTCATGGCGGCAGAGACCCGGCGCTACACGCTATCCGTACTCAACGAAGAACACCGGCAATACCTGCGCAATCTTCCGTTGCAGGCCACGGCTTCCGTGGAGGAATGCCAGTTTTCCCTGTGTCACGGAACGCCGCCCGATCCACTGTTCGAATATCGCCCGGAAGAGTCGCCTCTGTGGCTGGCCGACGAAGCCGGGTCGGGCATCGACATAGAACTCGTCGGCCACACCCATATGCCCTTCCGCCGTCTTCTGAAAACACGCCTGATCGTCAATCCCGGCAGTGTCGGGCAGCCAAAGCATGGCCGGGCCGAGGCCTGCTACGCGATTTGGCAGGATGGCAAGATCACGCTGGGATCGGCCGCCTACGACGTGGAGCGGACCGTCGAAAAACTGCGCCGCCTTTCCTTGCCGGCTGCCGTTCTCGAGGACCTGGCGTTCGTGCTGAGAAACGGCAGTGGTCCCTCCGCACGGGCGGATTCGCCGTAGTGATCCCGGGGCGCAAGCGAGAGCACGCCATGACCCGCGCTCTCTCAGTCCACGTCTTCGTCGTATGCCACTTTCAGCCATCGCTCGACCTCGGCGTCGATCTGGCCGAGCGATTCGATGCCGATGCGATGCGTGATGCGGTCCTTCTTCGCGTAGCCGCCGGTTTCGGTCAGCCGGCCTCCGCCTTTGCGCGCGCTCAGGGCGAAGCCGAAATCGATACGCGTTCGCGTGGCCGGCTTGATTTGGGCGAAAACGTGGTTGCGATACAGCGGCACCATGGTTTTGCAGGGACACGCCTTCACGTCTTCGCCCAGGCTGAGTCCCAGCCGGAGCAACTCGTCATACAGAGGCCGCAACGGCGAATATGGCCCGCGAAACATGGTATTGATATATCGTTCCGCGGCCTTAAGATAGGCTTCCGGGCTGTCCATGTCCGCGTCCTTGCCTGAGGCGCGCTGCGCAATCCAGATTGCCGAATTGGTGCCCAGCCGGTGCTCCCGCTTGAGCCAGGCGATGCACTCCTTCTCGCCCTGCGGTCCGGATGCTTTCACCAGCGTCAGCCACGCGCCGAGCGAGCGCCCGGTCTTCTCTTTGAGGCTTTCCCGCCAGTTCGTCACGAACGCAACACTGGGATGCACGCTGTAAATCGAGGTAATCTTGGCCATCCTGGCTTACACGAAGTAGTCCTTCACCTTGTCGAACAGGCCTTTTTCCGACGGTGTATTGTTCACCGGCAGACTGTCGCGCAGCAGCTCCAGCAGGCGGCGCTGGTCGCGGTTCAGGCGCGTCGGCACCTTCACGTCGATATGGACGATGAGATCGCCGCGGCCACCGCCGTTCAACATCGCGACTCCCTTGTGGCGCAGCTTGAATTGCGCGCCGCTCTGCGTGCCTTCCGGAATCTTCAGCCGGTGCGGTCCTTCAAACGTGGGTATGTCGATTTCGCAGCCCAGCGCGGCCTGCGACACGTTGAGCGGAATCGTGCAGTGCAGGTCGTGTTCGTGGCGCTCGAAGAAAGCGTGCTCGCGCACCTTGAGGAACACGTACAGATCGCCCGGAGGGCCGCCCTGCGCGCCGGGCTGGCCTTCCCCGGAAAGGCGCAGCCGCGTGCCGTCATCCACGCCGGCGGGAATGTTGATCTTTAGTTTGCGCTTCGCCTGCCGGTAGCCCTGGCCGCGGCATTCCTGGCAGGCGCTGCGAATAATCTGGCCGGAGCCGCCGCAGGTGGAACATGTGCGGCGAACGCTGAGGAAGCCCTGTTGATAGAGGATTTCGCCGCGGCCGTGGCAGGTGGGGCAGGTGGTGGGCCCGCTGCCGGGCTCCGCGCCCGAGCCGTGGCAGTGCTCGCACGCCTCCATGCGCGGCACCTGGATGTCGGCGCTCATGCCGAACAGCGCTTCTTCGAACGCAATTTCCAGATCGTAGCGCACGTCTTCGCCGCGCTGCGCGCGCGACCGCCGGCCTCCGCCCCCGCCAAACAGGTCGCCGAAGCCGAAGAAATTGCCCAGGATGTCGCTGAAATCGGAGAACTGGCTGGGATCGAAACCGCCGCCCGCCGCGCCCTGCAAGCCGGCGTGGCCGAAGCGGTCGTAAGCGGCCCGCTTCTGCGCGTCGCTCAATACGCTGTAAGCCTCGGAAGCTTCTTTGAACCGGTCCTCAGCGGCCGGATTGTCCGGGTTGCGGTCCGGGTGATACTTGAGCGCCAGCTTGCGGTAAGCGCTCTTGATATCTTGTTCCCCGGCATCCCGGCCGAGACCGAGAATCTCGTAATAATCTCGCTTGGACACTGGATTTGAATTGGTTATGGCCGCACCGCAACTTTCACCATGGCCGGCCGCAGGAGCTTGCCCTTAAAATTGTAGCCGCGCTGGTATTCGCTCAGGATCGCCATGTCGTCCGCCTCTTCGGTTTCCACGCGGTCGACCGCCTGGTGCAGATTCGGATCGAACCGTTGCCCCGTTGTATCAATCGGCTCCAGGCCGATTTTCTTGAGCGTTTCGACCAGCCGCTGATAAATCAGCTCGACGCCTTTGGCGTAGTCGCGGTCGGCGGTTTCCACCTTCAATGCGCGCTCGAAATCGTCCACCACCGGCAGCAGTTCCTTGATCAGGTCCATCGCCGCAAACTGCAGAAACTCGGAGCGCTCACGCTCCGCCCGCCGGCGCGCGTTGTCGAACTCGGCGCGGAGGCGCAGCAGCCGGTCCTCCAGCCCGGCCTTGTCGCCGGCGAGTTGGTCGCGGTCCGCGGTGAGTGCCGCGAGCCGCCCCTCGGCGGTCTCCACCGGCAGATTTTCGTCTTCGGACACCTCGGAAACGTTGGGTTCGGGGTTTGGAGTATCCACTGCTTTCAGCTTACCAAAGCCGCGCCAGCGCCCGCCGTGGCCGTGCTTAGAACTGCGCACTTTCCAGCGCCCGGCTGGTCTGGATCACGGCCGCCATCACGCGTTCGTACCGCATCCGCATCGGGCCCAGCACCGCCACCTTGGCCGGCAAACCGCTGGCCAGCCGCACGCTCATGCCGATCAACGCCAGGTCTTTCATCGCCGGATGCGCCTCCTCCAGGCCCACGCGCACTTCCAGCTCGCCCGGCGGTAGCTCCAGGAAACGGTCCAGCAGGTCGATCAGCCGCTGCTTCTCCTCGAGCGCCCGCAGCAGCTCGCGCAGCTTCTCCCGCGTCAGGTGCAGGTCCAGGCCCAGCAGGTTCGAGGCGCCCTCCATGTGCACCTCGGGCGAAGTGTCCATATCCAGCAATCCCTTGCTGCACAGCACCTGCAACTTGCCCATCACGGCGTCATAGAGCGCCTTCTCTTCCAGCAAGCGGCGCAGCAACTCGCGGCGCGCATCTCCCAACCGCCAGCCGCTGAAATTACGGTTGACGTAATTGCGGATCGAAAGCAGCTCGTCGGGCCGGATCGGATCTTCCAGCGTCACCACCCGGTTGCGCACCATCTGGTCGCGGGTCACCAGGATCATCAGCACGCGCCGGTCGGCCAGGGGCAGCAGCTCGATCTGGTCCAGCTCCTGCGCCAGCGCCGGAAGGGCGGCGACGATGCCCACATTGCGCGTCAACTCGGTAAGGATTTGGCTGGACCGCTCCACGCCGGCGGCCACCGTAGGCAGCGCGCGGAATTCCTCGTGCAGCCGCTCCGCTTCGGCCAGCGCCAGCCGCGACGCCACCAGCGAACCAACGTAAAAGCGGAAGGCCTTCTCCGTGGGCACGCGGCCGGCGGAGGTGTGGGGCTGCGAAAGGTAGCCCTCATCGGCCAAGTCCGCCATCACGTTGCGAATCGAGGCCGGGCTCAGGTTCTGATGGCGGCTCCGCGAAATGCTGTGCGACCCGACCGGCTCGCCGGTTTCGATGTAATTGCGCACGATCGCATTCAGGATTTCGCGATGCCGGGATTTGAGCGGCTCGGTTTGGCTCATGCTGCCCTGTTACACTGCCCCTACTGCGATTCTAACCGTCTGAAAGTGAAGGGTCAATATGCCCGCGAATGTGCCAGCGCGCGGATGCGTTAGAATAGCCGTTCCGTTTGCCGGGAGGTTACAGCGTGGGAGCCGTCAAAACCCTGTTGCGCGTGTTCAGTTATCTGTACCACGGTTTGCTCGAGTTGTTCCTGTTGCTGGTGTCCGCCCTGGCGCTCGTTTCCGGTGCTGCCTCGCTCCATCTCGATATGTTGCCGTGGAGCGGCGCCACTCTGGCGTGGGTCCTGCTCGCCGCTTCCCTCTTCGGGTTGGTCACGGTGCTGCTCGCCATAACTCGCGACCGGTCCCTACTCTTCTTCCTGTGGAACCTGGTGGTGGCCGCCGTGCTGCTCAAAGGGTACGTGTTCAGCAGCTTTCGCTTCGCGCCCGGCGTCGGCGTACAGACCGCCATATACCTCGTGCTGGGCTCATGGCTGGCGCTTCTCGGCGCCTGGTTCGCCTTAAGATCGAAAGCCACGGATGAGCGCAGATAAACGAATCCGAGCTTTTCCATCGGTGTTCATCGGCGGCCAAACTGTTTCCGTGCGCTTCGCTTAGAAGCGGCAACGCCCTACGCATGGTTGGCCGGAACATGTCTTGCAACTGAGCTTCTTGGGCTTTGCCGAGACCGAACCAGCTCTCTGAACCGTAGTGCGTTGCGGTTGCCCAATAGCGCGAAATTCCCCGGTACGATACCCGCGTGCAGGGGGGAACGTCTGCGCCATTTCCCCCATCCTGCCCTCAACACTTGCCATGGGATCCCCTCCCAGCCTCACCGGCTTCAATGACTTACGCTGATTCTACCGGCGTGGTGCAACAGAACAGGGCACGTTCCGGACCAATCGTGCGCGGGCCGTCCGCCGCCAGGAATGCGAAACCGTTTTTGTGAAATAACCGGCTAAGGCGGCGGGCGCTCGTCCGGCTGCGATACAATGTCCCTTCGTCATGCAGGTATTGCAAGCCGGACAGCACAAGCTGATTTACATGGAACTCCAGCCGGAGATGGTCTCCACCATCGCGCGGCAGGCGGGGTTCGAAGTCCGTGCACGCGACGGCGCGCGAACCATCAGTCTCGAACTCACGGCCCCCGGCCGCCAGGCGCCCCTGCTGTTGTTCGACGCCAGCCATCGCGCCAATCTCGGCTGGTTTTCGCGCTGCCAGTTTTACGTGGATGGCCGCACCGGAGCCGTGATGCAGACGCCGCTCAGCGTTGGCAACAAGCGCGACCGCAGTGGCCGCCTTCGCACCGACGCGGTGCGCCTTGGCATCGCCAAGGAACTACCCGTCACCTTCCGCCTGCCGGGCAACCAGCCGCTTACCGAACAGGTGTTCTATAACCTGCTGGTAGGCTTCCTGACTGCCCTCACGCAAACCGGTGTTGCCGTCTGCGGGTCCGGCGCCGTCGAGCCCTTGTCCGGCCGCACCGAACCGTTCGGCCCGCGAAGCTGACGGGCGTACATCGGGTACCCTCCTATGATGTTTTGTCAACTACGATCTGGTTTTCGTCTTTCGCAAGACGAAGAAACTGCTGTGTATCTGGTTCCCGGCGGAGCCGTCCGTCGCGAATGATGGTCGAGCAGAACGGCGCGG